>Ga0316612_1000354_pt1 | contig 14861 bp, 14 predicted proteins | sample MIS2016226_MG_FD_207676 | JGI IMG/M metagenome (GOLD analysis project Ga0316612, IMG submission 207676) | Microbial mat bacterial communities from Middle Island sinkhole, Lake Huron, Michigan, United States - MIS.2016.226 | ecosystem: Environmental > Aquatic > Freshwater > Lake > Sediment... | reverse complement strand
GCGAATCGAGCAAGAGCGTTTGCGGCGTTTCAGTAGACATAGTCTTTTCCTTTCGGGGCTAATTGGATGCCAATATTATACAACGAATGGGAAAAATTGACAGCTTGCACGGGACGCAGTAGAATGGCTGACCTAATCTTAGATTAAGGAGAAACCTGTGTCAAAGATGCGTTTTTCTGCCGAAAGAGTAACCCGTGAGGCTCAAGCCACTTCCAAACCAAGTAAACAGTTGCAAAAACTAGCTCAAGTGCTAGATCGTTCATTCCCTGCTAAAATGGATGCAATGGCTACTAAAATTAGCTTTTTGACTCCGCGAGTTTTAGGCTTTTCTTTTTTGCTTTTACTGACGGCCATCATTGCCTCGCGCACCATGCCTTTAACCCCCAATTTTCTATGGGGCATTCCCGCTCTGGGAGCAATTGGGTTGAGCTTAGGCCTCTGGATTTGGACAGCTTCGATTCTGCTGCGCCCCGATCTTTCGCCCGAAGCACGAGATTATCTCAAACAACTTAGCCTCTTCCAGCGCAGCATTTTGGGGGTTGGGCTTCTGGTCATTGGCTATTTTATCGCTCTAGCTTTTCGGCTTTGGTAGGTTTTTCTGCTCAGAATAAGGGATGAAAAAGGGGCACACCACTTAAAGTGTGCCCAAGCGTGAGAACAGGCATCCTGCCTGTTTTTTTCAAGGGGGTGTAGAACAGGCATCCTGCCTGTTTTCCGAGCATGACAGGCAAGATGCCTATCCTACGCTTATTCTTTTTCTTTGTCTTTAGTTTCTTCCTCGCGCTTCTTGCGGACAACTTCGGGCTCGGCGGTCTTGACTTCGGCTTCGGCTTCGACTTTGACCGTCACAGGCGCGAGCCAAACAACCAGTTCATCGCCCGCCGTCAGGATTTCGTAGCCAGCACCTTTGGGCAGATCGCGCACGTGAATGCTTTTTTCCAAGCTATCAAGCACCGAAAGGTCAATTTCAATGTGTTGCGGCAGTTCGGCGGGCAAAGCCTCAACGACAACGGTGGTTAGCGCATGACTCAGCGTGGCAATCCCGCGTTCAGCTAACGGCGATTTGCCAGTTAAGACAATTGGCACTTCAGTCGTGATTGCCACTTTGAGGTCAACCACGCGAAAGTCAGCATGAATGATGAGTCGACTTATCGGATGGCGTTGCACAGCCTGAATAAACGCAACAGGTTTATCGGGCAAATCGAGTTCGACCAACGACGTGCGGCCAACTTGGCGATAAATCGTATTGAAATTGCGCTCATTGACCTGGATGGTAACGGGCGCAAAACTTTTCCCATAGACCGTCGCGGGCACGAGACCTTTTTGCCGTAAGCGTTTAACTTTTTTGCCCACAACGCTTCGTAACTCTACAGCGAGAAAAACTTTCTCCATAAGGGTAACATTACTCCTAAAAATAGTTTCTTGCAGCCGATTAAGGCAAGGGGCTAATTTTGTACAGGATCTGGATTTTCGGGCAGCCCCAACAGACTTTCCAACGCCGCTTGCAATGCCCCGACAGAACTTTCAAACCCTGAGACCGGAGCATTTTCCCGCCAGCGCCAAGCCCAGGACCAACTCCCCCGATCATCTGGCGCACTAAAAACTTCGAGGCCTAAAGTGGCCAGCTTTTCGGTCAGTTCTTTGCGGTCTATCATGAGGTGTTGAAAGACCTCGTAGTGAAATTCCAGATCGCCTAAGCGAGCCTGGAGCCGCTCAAGCTCAAACTTCGTTTCATCATAGGCTTCCAACAGAGCCTTTGCCGTAGCCAAGGTCGGTGGCTGCCCTTTTTTGATCAACTGACGTGCATCCTCAATCAAGCTCATGGCTCTACCTTACGTTTCCAAGCCCAACCTATGGCTGGGCAACTGCGACGGCGAATGCTCCTAATTTGCCCGGCACTGGGGCGTACATTCTGAACCCCAAACTAGCGTCTAGTATAGCACAAGATCAAGATTTACTCCCACCGTGCTTGCGCTTGCCGAAACCCCAGAACTCTACTTTTGATAGTAGGCCGCCACAAAGCGATTTTCAAAGACCGTTTCAAGCGCGGTAGGGCCTTTGAGCAAACCAAGCTCAAGTAATTGTTGCTGTTCAGTCGCCCAGGCTTGCGGATCATTCCAGCCAAGTTTTTCGGCCCCGATCCCATATTGGAGCAGCTTAATCGTCTCGCGGCCTTCAAAGGCCAGCTGGGCCGGCGAAAGGGTTTTATCATATTCTGCCAGCAATTTTACCGTTTCAGCGAGATTTTTGACCGCGTATTCCCAACCGCGCAAGGTCGCATTCAGAAAGGCTTGCGTCGTTTTAGGATTCTGGCGGATAAAAGCTTCGCGGGTAAAGAGGACATCGCCCATCAACTTGACTCCATAATCGCGGGCCAGAATCAGGCGAACTTCGGCTCCCTTTTGCTCCGCCAAATGCGGTTGATCGGTCACATAAACGGGCCAAACGTCCACGCGCCCCTGCAAAAAAGGCTCCAGATTAAACTGCGCTGGCACTTCATTGATCTTTTTGCGGTCAACGCCTGTAGCTGCTAACAGCGCTCGATATTCCGTCTCAACATTGTCGCCATAAAAAACGCCCACCGTTTTGCCAACAAAATCCCGTGGCGCAGTGATACCCGATTTGCGCTGAACCATAAAACCGACAGGGCTGGCTTGGAAAAACGTAGCAAGCGCTACGACAGGAATATTTTTCTCGCGGGCCATAAAGATTGTGTCTGGGCCAGCGCTGCCAAAAGTATCTGAACCGCTGGCCACAAGCGGCAAAGGCACAAAATCAGGGCTACCAGGGTTAATTGTTACATTAAGACCCTCATCTGCATAATAGCCTTTGACTAAAGCTACAATATAGCCCGCAAATTGATATTGTGGAATCCATTGAAGGCGCATCGAAATATCGCGGACTTCAATTCCATTAGGAAATTGCTTTGTTTGCTTGCCGCATCCTGCGAAAATAATTGCAAGCAGGAGATAGGTAAACGTAAAAAAGCGCAAAAAGAGCTTCATTAGTGTTTTAACCTAATTTTTCTCAGCTTCTGAACTTAAACTGGATTTTGCCAAAAAACGAGCCAACGTTCCAGCCCCGCCAACAGCCCGTAGAGACTCAGGCTCAAAAGTGTCGCTGTCGCCACCGCCGCGAAAGTCTGGGCCGTTTCGATATGATACGTTGAAACAAGAATCAGAAACCCTAACCCTTTGCTGGCTCCCGCAAATTCGCCCGTAATGGCCCCGATAATTGCTAAAGTCGAACCGATCTTCAAGCCTGCGAAAAGATAGGGCAAAGAGGCAGGGAAGCGCAAAACCCAAAAGAGTTGCCAGGGCGAAATGGCATAGGAATGCAGAAGATCAAGCGTCGTACTGTCGGTCTGGCGCAAACCGCGAGTCGCATTCACTAAAACGGGAAAAAAGGTAAAAAGGGCCGCCATCGCCACGCGAGGCCAAAGGCCATTGCCAAACCAAATCGTCAAAAGGGGAGCCAAGGCGACAAGCGGAATCGTTTGGGAAACAACGGCCCAGGGATAAAGCGCGTCTTCCAGGGGCGGATGATGCACGAAAAGCACCGCCAGCCCAAACCCTAAGAGACTCCCGATCATGAAGCCCCCAACGCCTTCTATTGCCGTAAAACCTAAATGCAGCAGCAATTCATTTTCGTTGTGCCAAACGGTGGCCCAAACTTGGCTGGGGAGGGGCCAAATATAACTTGGTAAACCCAGGGTTGGCACACCCCATTGGCAGCACGCCAAAGTCAGGAAAAAGAAAATAAGGGCCAAGTTAATCCGCCGCATTAGCCGTTCCCAACCTGAGATGGTGGCGCAAAGTTGTTACAGTCTGCTGAAAAGCGGTACTTTCTAAGAGCATTGGGGTACGAGGACGGGGGAAGGGGATGGGTAAGTCGGCCACAAGGGCCCCTGGGGAAGCGGAGAGAATCAAGACCCGATCTGCCAAAAAGATCGCTTCAGCAAGCGAATGGGTAACAAATAGCACCGTTGGCTTCTTAGCGGCCCAGATCTGGAGGAGTTCAAGGTTGAGCGTCTCACGAGTAATTTCATCTAGGGAGCCAAAAGGTTCGTCCATTAGTAAGACCGCAGGCTCAAAGGCCAGGGCCCGGGCCAAGGCGACTCTTTGTTGCATCCCCCCCGAAAGCTGATTCGGGTAGGCATCAGCGACCATGCTGAGGCCCACCACTTCCAGGAAAGAACGGGCAAGCGCTCGGCACTCTTGCTGGGGACGACCTAACAACCGCAGTGGGAGTTCCACATTTTGCCCCACTGAGTACCAAGGTAATAAGACCGTTTGTTGAAAGACAAAGCTGATCTGACGGGCTAACCGAGCCTCGTTTGGGGAAAGATTCCCGACTCGGATTTGCCCAACGTTAAGGGTTTGTAAACCTCCAATTGCGCGGAGGAGCGTGGTTTTCCCGCATCCGCTAGGGCCAATCAAGGCCACAAATTCGCCCGGAGCGACCTGAAAAGAAATGTCTAAAAGGGCTGGCTTAGAACCTGTCCGCGTTGGATAACTAATTCCTAGGTTTTGAACCTTTATGCTGACTGGAGCGGAATTTCCTCTGCTCATGGCCACCGTGCTTTAACCATTTGGGGACTGGGGAATAAAAGAAACTTGCCAGAGACAAACCTTTTGATCTGCGCCGCTACTCGCCAACGTTTGCCCATCAGGACTCCAGGCCACACTCATTACGCGATCCTCATGGCCCTCTAAAGTCTGCAAAAGAGAACCATCATTGGGCTGCCAGAGCGAGATGGTCCGATCATTTACACCGCAGGCCAAAAGTTGCCCATCAGATCGCCAGGCCAAACCATAAACATACGTTCCCGACACCTGAAGCGTCCGCAGAATTTGGCCATCGGCAACTTGCCAGATGCGAATCAATTTATCGCCGCCCCCACTGGCTAAGTATTTCCCATCGGGACTCCAAGCCAAACAACTTACGGGGCCACCGTGGCCTGCCAGAATGTGCATGAGCATCCCTTCAGGGACTTGCCAAAGCCGAACCGTTCTATCAGCACTCCCGCTGGCCAAATACTTCCCATCGGGACTCCAAGCCACACTGAGGACATCTTGGCTATGACCTTCCAGGGAGCGAAGTTCTTTGCCCGAAGCAGCTTGCCAAAGACGGACGGTGCGATCCCCGCTCCCGCTTGCCAGCAGTTTACTATCGGGACTCCAGGTAACGCTTAACACCCAGCCCCGATGCCCTGTAAAACCGCGCAAGAAGCGCTTTTTGGCGGGCTGCCAGAGCCGAATCGTTTTGTCAAAACTGCCACTCGCCAGTGTACCATCATTAGCATAGGCGATACTCCAAATGGCTTCTTTGTGCCCTGTTAAGGCATGTAAAAAATTACCGTCCAGGGCCCGCCAAACGCGCATGTTTTTGTCTTGGCCCGCGCTGACCAAATTCTGCCCATCTGGGCTAAAAACTACGCCCCAGATCGAATCCGTATGCCCCGAAAGAGTATTGGTAAGAATTGCTTGGATCGAAGCTGTTGGGTTTCCTGGTTCGGCCACCGCATTGTTCCCTAGCGGCTTTGACGCGGTCTGATTTTCCCCAGGAGCCGCGAAAAATGCAGGGTTAGTCCTTACTCGTAGGGCGGGCATGTGTTCGTTGGTTGGGGGAGGCTGCGAGATCATTGCGGACGGTGGAATTAGCGGCCCAGTGGTTGGCGTGGCCAAATTTAGCGGTTGGGATATCATCCCAAGGAGGGCCTGTTTCATGGTCGCCGCATTAGGGTAGCGATGTTCCCGTAAGAGCGACATGGCGATCATCACGGAATTTGCGATATGCTCCGAAAGATTGGGATTGAATTCTCGCGGATTTTTGAGCGGGTCAGTTACTGAAGCAATGCGGTCTGAGACGGGAATGGGAACTTGGCCCGTCAACATGTGATAGAGAGTTGCGCCTAAGCTATAGAGATCGCTGCGAAAATCAGTATGTTGCCCGCTGACCCCCCATTGTTCCAAAGGCGCATAAGCGGGAGTCAGCCCGCGCCGCGAACTAAGCGTTGCGCCCGTTCCCTGTTTGAGCAGCCCAAAATCAACCAATTTGATCAACCCTTCGGGCGTAAGCCGAATGTTAGCGGGCTTGATGTCCCGGTGAATCACGGGAGGCTCTTGGCTGTGAAGATAGCTTAAAACATCACAGATTTGCATCGCATAACCCAAAACTTGAGATTCAAGTAAAGGTCCATTTTGTTTATTCAAAACATCTTCCAGGCTTTGGCCTGGGACAAGCTCCATCACCAAATAGCCATTTTCTTGGATGCGAAAAATCTCATAGTAGCGCGGCAAATTAGGGTGTTGAAGCCGATGCAAAACGACAAATTCGCCCTTCAGGTTATTTGTGTTTTCGGTGGCGAACGTTTCTTTAAGGGCCACGCGCACCGCTGGGCGGAGGATCACCGCCGATTCGTAGACGGCCCCAAAACCCCCATGGCCTAAGAGGCGGACAATTTGATAGTGCCCCACCACATCGCCAATATTATGAAGTTGGAGCGAAAACCGCAGGGGCTTGTTACAATGTTGACAAACTTGAGCCCCATCTGGGTTTTCGCCCCCACATCCCGTTCCAGAGCGCTGATCGAGGCAGATTTGCATAAGATGCCCCCTTAATTAGTTCTTTTTCTACCCGCAACTTAGAGCGCAGACCTAAAGTTCCAAAGTCGCGGAATTGACTTGCCAGAGCCGAATCTTTTGATCATCTCCCCCAATCGCCAACGTTTGCCCATCCGGACTCCAGGCCACACTTAACACAAAATCGGTGATTCCATGGAGGGTCTGGAGCAAACGGCCACTTTTGGCACTCCATAAACGCACGGTCTCATCTAATCCTCCAGCACTGGCCAAAAATTGGCCGTCCGGACTCCAAGCGACGCTCAAGACTGGCTCAGTATGGCCCGCCAGGTTATGAAGCAAATTCCCTTCTTTCGCGCCCCAGATTTGCATGAGTTTATCCCCGACCACCAAGGCTAAAAATTGGCCATCGGGACTCCAGCTGACTTTTTCGACACTTTCGCTGTGGGCATGAACGGTGCGGATTAAAGCCCCATCCCCAAACCGCCAAAAGCGAACGGTCCCATCCATCCCGCCGCTGGCCAAAGTTTGCCCGTCCGAACTCCAGGTAACACTGTAGACAAAGCCTTCGTGCCCCTGGAGGATTGCTAACGGATTGCCATCGGCGACGTTCCAGAGGCGTACCGTGCCATCGTAGCTGGCACTGGCTAAAGTTCGCCCATCAGGGCTAAAAGCCACGCTCATGGTAAAGTCTGTGTGGTCGGCCATGGTTTGCAAAAGCTCCCCGTCGGCCACCCGCCACAACCGGACCGTGCTATCATTACTGCCGCTGGCTAAAGTCTGGCCATCAGGGCTAAAGGCCACGCTCATCACGAAGAGCGTGTGTTTGGCCAATGTTTGAAGCAAATACCCATCCGCAGCCTGCCACAGGCGGACGGTATTGTCCCAGCCCCCACTGGCCAAAGTTTGCCCATCGGGGCTAAAGGCCACACTCATTACAAAATCGGTATGCCCTTCTAAAATTTGGAACGGACAAGCACCTGTTGAGACCTTCATAGTTCTAGCGCCTGGGCAACCCTAATTGGGGGGCCCCTCAGCGCTTGCTCCTTTCGTGCTGGGCTTCAAATTGAGAACTCGGTAGCTCTTTAGGGTTGCTCCGAGCGCTAAAACTGCTACTTTCCAAGTACGCAAAATTGTTCCCTCTTCAGCAACTGGCCTAAGAGGAATTTTGTCCTCTTTTGGCTCCCACCAGGAAGCAAAGAATTGGGCAAACAACCCAAAGTAATGATAGCACCCATTGTCTAGGTTGACAAACCGTTTGGGGCGCGAAGGAAAGAAGGGCCCCCCGCCCTGCGCTCGCTGGGCTTAGGAAAACTTCTGACCGCTCAGTTGCAAACCAATTTTGGGGTGAAGTTTTGCTTCGTTTTGAATAAGAAGTCCAAAAATTGCTTTTAAGGCTGGAGGGACTTGGAAAGCGTCTTTTTACAGCAGGTTTTGGTTCCAAATCTTCCTCTTTGTTCTGTTTTTACCCAGGGCTTCCACACCTTGCAACTCCCTTAACTCTATGCTATACTCGCGCAATCTCTTCCAAAGATTATATGCTTTTGATTCTATTCTAAGCTAAAAACCGCAAGGGCCTTTTGCCCAAACAAAGACCCTTAGCCAGAAAGGTGGAGGAAAGATGGCAATCTTGCGCTCGGCTTTTAAGATGTTGCGGCTTGGCATTATTCATTTTGGCCCAGCGTGGATGTTTACCCTCTTAACCTCGAATTTTAATCGCACGGTTGATAGCGATCTGGGTGGAATCGCCGTTGTCATCACGACAATGATTGGTCTTCACCATTTTCTCTCCCCGTTTCAAGTTTTCTGGGGCCGTTTAGCTGACCAAAACCCACTTTGGGGCTATCGAAGGACTCCTTTTATCCTCGTCAGTAGCTTAATCGGTAGTTTAAGCTTTCTTTTTCTGCCATCAATCGCAATTGGTTTAGGCGCAAAAGCTTTGGGAAGTACCTTTTTAGGCTTCGGGCTTTTCACGCTTTTTGGCCTGGCGATGGCCGCCAACGGCGGCGCAACTAATTCTTTAGTTGCGGAAGTAACTACTGAGAAAGAGCGGCCTGTCGCAGTGGCCGTTGTTCGGACTTTGATGATTATGGCGATCATTGCTACAGCAGGCATTTCCAAACAAATAATGCCTGAATTTAATCTTCAGAAAATGCAAGATCTCTATAATCTTACGCCTTTCGTAGTTTTGGGAAGTGCTTTAATTGGTCTACTGGGCCTTGAAAAACGGCTTTCACCTGCTGAACATACCGCTCTCCTTGCTCAAAGGGCTAAAGAAACGACTTCTGAAAATCCCTTTAGACTGGCGCTTCAATTGCTAAAGCACAATCAGCAAGTACGGCTCTTCTTTTGGTTTGTCCTTTTGGCGATTATGGGCATTTTCTTTCAAGACGCGATTTTAGAACCGTTTGGCAAAGAGGTTTTCCAGCTAAAACTGAAAGAAACGGCCACTTTTACTCAAATTTGGGGCGCGAGTGTGCTGTTTGCAATGATGTTAGTTGCTGGTCTGGCGGCCAAATTCTCCCTTTCTAAAAAACTTTTGGCGACGCTGGGTGGGTTGGGCATTGCACTGGGGCTATGTTGTATTGCCTTGGCAGCCATAACCTTCCAACGTGGGCTTATCAACCCTGGCTTGATCCTTATGGGTCTTAGCACGGGGATTTTTAATATTGGGGCCCTGACGATGATGATGGAAATGACCGTTGAAGGGCATACGGGCCTCTATATGGGCTTGTGGGGGATGGCGCAGGGCTTGGGCAATGGCTTGGCGAATGCGCTCAGTGGGGCTTTCAAAACGCTTCTGATCGAATCGGGCTGGTTGACAGTGCGCCCTGGCTATGGGCTACTCTTTGGTTTCGAAGCCCTCACGATGCTGGCCGCCGTTTTAGTCTTACACAACCTCAGTCTTCAAAATTTTAATCAAACTAAGCAGCAAGATTTATCGCCAGCTCTGGTTTTTGAAGCTGCTGGCTAACTGATTTGAGCTTCTTTTGACCCAAAGGAAAAGACTTTAGCATGTATACACCTGAACAACTCCTGCGCCGCGAAGCATCGCCTTGGACAAGAGTCCAGGTTATCCTTGCGCCCATTCAATTTGTTGCTTTTCTCATAAGTCTTAGCTTGGTCATTCGTTATCTTCTTTCCAACCACGACGAACAAGCCTATTTTATAGCTTCCATTAGTGTTTGGGTTAAAATCACCTTGATTTGGGCCCTGACAATCACCGGGATGTTTTGGGAAAAAGATGTGTTTGATCATTATTTTATGGCTAAAGAGTTTTTCTGGGAAGATTTTGGCAATTTAGTGGCGATTATAACGCACAATGCCTATTTTGTCGCGCAAGGATTGCATTGGCCCCCCAATCAAATCATGCTCGTGATGCTTTTCGCTTATATCACGTATTTATTTAATGCGGGGCAGTTTGTGGCGCGAGGCATTCAATCAGCACAATATCGCAGCAAATTGCGGGCGCAGGCTGTGGGGAAACTCACCGAGCCAAAACTTAATGGGCAAACTGAAACTTAAAAGCGCAAGAAGAAAGTAGGTCAGTTTATGGCCTTGAAATCAAAAGCTGTAGTTATCCCCCGCCGCAATGTGATTGAAATTCAAGAAGTGAGTGTGGCGGAGCCGAAAGCCGAAGATGTCTTAATTCGCACGGCCTACACCTCGATTAGCGCGGGAACCGAGCGGATGCTCCTTGATGGCCGAATGCCGCACCCAGCTTTGTCCTTTCCCGTCGTGCCAGGCTACGAAACGGTGGGGCAAGTTGTGCGGTTGGGAGCCGCCGTGCCGCCTGAAATGTTAGGGCAATGGGTCTACGTTGGCGGCGCACGGTGTTTCAAAGGGATCAATCCCGCTTGGGGAGGGCAAAGCCAATTTATCTCCACGGAAGCGTCCCGCGTGGTTCCTTTGAATGGTCTCGCTCCCGATGTGGGAGTGATTCTCTCTTTGGGCGCGACGGCGTTGCATGGCATAAATGTAGCCCATGTGAAAAGCGGAGATCGAGTGCTGGTGCTGGGGCAAGGGATTGTCGGGCAACTGGCAGCGCGCTTGGCCAAACGGGCAGGCGCAAGCTATGTCGCGGTGGTTGACCGCATTGGGGTGCGGTTGGCTGCTTCGCAAGCGGACCGCATCATTGATCTTAGCCGCGAATCCCTGGAGGAATCCCTGGAAGGTCTCAGGATGGATGTGATTGTGGAAGCGACAGGCTCAATGGTTGCTTTGGGCAATGCGCTCCCGATGCTGGCCGACCATGGCCGCGTTTTGCTCCTGGGCTATTACGAACATTTTGACACGCCTTATGCACCATTGTTTATGCGCGAAGCGCAGATTCTGATTGCCCGTGAATGGGATTTTGGCCCCAAAGGCGATTTGCCGCGCACCCGCGACCTGATTGTCAACCACGAAATAGACGTAAGTGGTCTCTTGACGCACCGCGTGCCCCTCGAAAGTATCCGCGTTGCCTATCGTTTGGCACTGGAAGACCCTTCTTGTCTGAAAGTTGTCGTCGAATGGCCCTGCGAATAAAGATTTCTTAGCAGAAAGAGCCACTTCATGTCTAAAGATGATGAAAAATCCCAGCGCAAAGCCAGAATGTTAGCGATCTATGGCAAAGGCGGGATGGGAAAATCGTTTTTTACAACCAATCTCGTCGGAAAATTGGCTTTACTCGATAAAAAAGTTTTACAATTAGGTTGTGATCCCAAGCACGATAGCTGTAATGCGTTGTTTGGCGGCGTGAGCTTGCCGACGCTTGGCCATACGTGGCGGCAATTCAAAGAAAAACAATGTGAGCAAAGCCTTCAAGTCCATGACATCATTTTCAAAACCTCGATTATGGATGGTCGGGCGACGGTTTTAGGCTGCGAAATCGGTGGGCCTGAAGTTGGGCGCGGTTGTGGTGGCCATGCCATCTCTTTTGGCTTTGATTTGCTGCAAAAATTTGGCATGAGTCAATGGGCTTTGGATTTTATCGTCATGGATTTTCTGGGCGATGTAGTTTGCGGCGGTTTTGCGACTCCTTTAGCCCGCTCTTTAGCCGAAGAAGTCATTATTATCTGCGGCAATGATCGTCAAAGTCTTTATGCTGCGAACAATATTGCTCGTGCCACACAATATTTTGCCAAAATGGGCGGGCAAACGCGGTTGTTGGGCCTGGTTATCAATCGAGATGATGGCAGTGGTGTAGCTGAACGCTTTGCTGAAAAGATTGGCTTGCCCGTTCTGCTCAAAATTCCTTTAAGTAGCCAGATTCGGGATTTGGCCGATTCCTTCCAATTGGCCTTGCATGATCCAGAGTTTGACCTTTTGTTTGACAATTTGGCCAAGGCCATTATCCTGCGTAATACGCCTCACGTGGGGCAAGTTTGCCCGCTGGAGAGCCAAGATTTTTTTGCTACTTTTGGGGCCGATAACACCGCAGCGTTGCCCATGGGAGCTTCGGCGGCGGATTTGTTTGGGGCCAAAGCGATTGAACCCTTGATCAATCTGCAAGAAATGGCGGATTATGGCACGGCTTCGCTCGATGCCCCGACGCGCCTGTTGGTTACGCGGCTCTTTACCGAATTGGGGTTAGCCGTCACTACCGCCAACCAAGACCCCAAAAAGGGTTTGATCTTGACTGTTCAAGGCGACATAACGATTTGTTTTGGCAATGACCAGGATATAGAAAGCAAACTGGCTGTTTTAACTGCTTTACACCAAAGTGGCCAAGCCTATCGCTATCTGGATTTGCGTCGCCCAGCCGCGCCGCTCTATCGCTAGGCCGCTTTTCTTTTTCATGCAAATTTCTGACTCCAAACTGCTAAGTTTGTGGTAAAATAGGCCAAGAATTTTCCCCAAACGCTAAAGGCGTACAGAAAGTTTTGCTGTACTATTGGTGTACAGTCTACTTTTTAGGAGGCGTAAGATGCAATATACCCAAATGTTGGGCCCGTTTGTCCCCAACCTAACCTGTTGGATTGTTCTCTTAGTCACCCTTGCCGCCCTCGGTCTCAGCTTCTATCTCACGAATATCACCGCTTTTGCGCGCCACGAAGCGGGTGGCCGTAAGCCGACTTCTGGCTCCCGTGGGATTGGAATCCGGCACTGAGACTTTGTTTGAATGCTCGCCCAAACTGTGGCCCCGGTGTACCTCACCATTGGTCTGGGGTTTACGCTGGGGCCCTTTAGCGTAAAGCAGCTTTGCTTTGAGCATAAAGAGTCTTTTTTTAAATTCAGAAGTGTAATTTTTTCATTACTCTGCTCTTTTATCGCCTTTGTATTCGTTGGAAGCGGGATGGAAAACTTTTGAATCGATTTTCAGAAAGTTTTTTGTAGAGGATAAAGTAACTAAGCACATGACAACCGTACATACCGATACATCCGCTGTTGGTAACGCTCCCGAAGTCGCTGTACAAACTAATGATCACGAAAAAGCCACGATTCCGCCCTATCCTTTTGCGGCCATTGTCGGCCAAGCTAATCTGAAACAAGCGCTGTTGCTCTGCGTGGTCAATCCGAGTATTGGCGGCGTGATGGTGATGGGGCATCGGGGGACGGCAAAATCCACGGCGGTGCGGGCTTTAGCGGCCTTGCTGCCCCCGATTAAGGCGGTGCAAGGCTGTCCTTATGGCTGTGCGCCTGAACAACCTGCTGGTCTCTGTGAGCGTTGTCACGCCAAAAAGGACAAAAAAGCGGCGGACAAAGATGAGCCAAAGCGGGCCCCACGTTCGATCAATGTGCCTGTTCCCGTAGTTGATTTGCCGCTCGGCGCAACTGAAGATCGGGTTTGTGGGACGTTGGATGTTGAGCGAGCCTTAACACAAGGAGTCCAAGCCTTCGCCCCTGGTCTCTTAGCCCGTGCAAATCGAGGTTTTCTTTACATTGATGAAGTAAACCTGCTGGAAGATCACTTAGTAGATGTTTTACTCGATGTCGCAGCGAGCGGAGTCAACGTCGTCGAGCGGGAAGGGATAAGTATTCGCCATCCGGCCCGTTTTGTTTTGGTAGGGAGCGGGAATCCTGAAGAAGGTGATCTGCGACCTCAATTGTTAGACCGTTTTGGGCTTCATGCACGAATTACAACCATTAAGGATGTCAGTGAGCGAGTTGAGATTGTCAAACGGCGACAAGCATACGACAGTGATCCGATTGCCTTTCTGAATGCCTGGGAAAAAGAACAGGATAAGCTGCGGAAGCAAATCAAAGCCGCGCAGAAACGCTTACCAAGTGTTATTTTGCCCGACCCCATTCTTTACAAGATTGCTGAATTGTGCGTAAAACTTGAAATAGATGGGCATCGGGGCGAATTGACAATTGGTCGAGCGGCAATCTCGCTGGCAGCGCTTAAAAGTCATAAAGAAGTAACAAACGATGATGTGCGTCAAGTAGCTGTTTTAGCTTTGCATCATCGGCTCCGCAAAGACCCCTTAGAAACGCAAGACGACGCGGTGAAGATTGAGCAAGCGGTGGTTGAAATTTTTGGAAGTGGTGCAAAACCGTGACCGTTCAAATGCTTCCCTTTCCCGCCTTAGTGGGCCTAGACGCGGCACGGCAAGCGCTTCTTTTGCTGGCCGTCGACTCGACGCTCGGTGGGGTGGTCTTGGCTGCTGGCGTAGGTACGGGCAAAAGCAGCCTAATGCGGAGTTTCGCTAAATTGGTTGGCTCCTCCTTGGCGCAAGACGAGTTGCTCCCGCACGATTCTGCGCTGACCTTTGTTGAAATTCCCGTCGGCGTTACGGAAGATCGCTTGCTAGGGGGCCTTGACTTAGAAGCAACGCTGGCTTTGGGGGAACGGGTGCATCGGAGCGGGTTGCTGGCGCGAGCGCATAAGGGGCTGCTTTACGTTGACGGGGTGAACCTTTTAGAGGAAAGCACCGTCAACCACATTTTGGCCGCTTTTGATGAAGGTATAGTACGGGTGGAGCGGGAAGGATTAAGTGTTACGGAGCCAGCCCATTTCTCCCTCTTAGCAACGTATGACCCTGCTGAAGGCCCACCCCGTCGCCATTTATTAGATCGGGTGGGGCTTATTCTTGCGCCGATTACCAAAGCTCCTGCCACAGCACGGGCTGAAGTAGTACGAAGGAACCTCAAGCCGCAAGCCGAAACCTTTAATGATTGGGCTGAGGAAGAGCAAGTAATGCGGGCGGTGATCTTGACGGCCCGTGAAACTTTACCCAAGGTCAAGATCACGGAGACCCAAATTGAGCAATTGGCGGGGACGGCCTTGGCTTTAGGGATTGAAGGTCATCGGGGGGATTTGTTTGCCGCACGGGCCGCTTGTGCATCGGCGGC
>Ga0316612_1000345_pt1 | contig 15133 bp, 10 predicted proteins | sample MIS2016226_MG_FD_207676 | JGI IMG/M metagenome (GOLD analysis project Ga0316612, IMG submission 207676) | Microbial mat bacterial communities from Middle Island sinkhole, Lake Huron, Michigan, United States - MIS.2016.226 | ecosystem: Environmental > Aquatic > Freshwater > Lake > Sediment... | reverse complement strand
TAATGCACCTACAAAATGTATGAAAATTGTTTTCCAGTTTATTTTATGTGTAAAATTCATTTTTTTAATTTAGTATTATCAACTTTTTCCAATTCTTACATCTTACTTTATTTTCACAACTTATCCAAAGCCTTATCTAAAGCAATTTTACTTTGAATTAATTGAAATGATGCGTCTATATATTGACTTTGTGCATCGTATTTTTGTTTTTCAGCGATAGATAAATCACTGCTGTTTCCAATTCCTTCATAAAATTTTATTTGTTCTTTTTTAAATATTTTATCAGAAAGAGCTATTAATTCTTTTGTATTATTAAATTTTGATAGCGCATTTTCATAATCTATTTTTTTGTTTTGTGCTTCTTTTACTAAATTTTGTTTTAAATCTAGTTGGTCAATTTCCGATTTTTCTAAATTTAATTTTGCTTGTTCTACTTTTGATTTTCTTGAAAAACTACTAAAAATTGGTATTTCAACACTTAACCCAACAATTGCAGTATTATTCCAATATTTTCCGCCATTCCATTCAAATGTATCGGAGAAAGCAGAATAAGTATCAGTTAAAAAAGCTGCAACGGTAGGTAGATATTTACTTTGTTCATTTTTCACTTGAAGTTTATTGCTTTTAACTTCATTTTCTGCAATTTTTAAATCAATATGATTTTCAAGACTTTTTTCAGAAATATCATCCACCAAACTTGTATTTTTACTAATTAATTCATCAAGGGTTGTGCTTAATTCAATTTTTGAATCTATTGAAATTCCTAACAAATATTTTAATGAATTTAATAAAGCTTTTTTGCTTTCTTCGGTGTTTTTAATTGCCATATTCAGTGAAGAATGATTGTATTTCATTTGATCTACAGATTGTTCTTCTCCTAATCCTACTTTATAAATTTCGCTTATGTCGTGCAGATTTTTATCTGAAATTTTTAAATTTTCATTCAAAATTCTACTATTCTCATCGGCTACTACAACACTAGAATAGGCATATTGAACGGCTTCTTTCACGCCTTTTTCAGTTTTCTGCTTAGCCAATTCTGAAATCATTTTATATACTTTAACAGACTGCAAACCAACCAAATAAGAACCATTAAACAAAAGTTGACTTAATGTAGCCCCTGCAGACATACTTTGTTTTATACCAGTACCAATAGTAACTAATCCTGTTGCATTTGAATTTCCAGAAAAACTTGCAGGAAATACTTGTTCTTGTTCATCTAAAAAATAATTATATCCAAAACTTCCACTTATTTGAGGTAGTCCTGCTGCTTTTGTTTCCCATACTTTTGCGTCTGCAATTTTTAAATCAATGGCTGCTTTTTTGATATTTACATTATTCTTTAATGCAGTATCAATGGCTTCTTGCAAACTGTATCTGGATTTTTCTTGCGAAGAAAGTATTATACTTATTAAAAATAGTACAATCAAAAAATTATTTTTCATATTTTAATTTAATTTATTGGTAAAAGTTTTTTCCGTTTTCATTTGTAATAGTTACTATTTATAATTGAAATAAATATAATTTTATTTTTAATAGTAAAAGTAAAAATTATTAGAAGGCAAATAAAATTGGTATTAAAAAATTTCTCACCACGCATAAAGAGTCTTATTTCACTTTCTTCCAAAATCTGCAGGGTTTTCACCCCAAAATTCAGATTCCCATTTCAGTATTTTATTAGAATAGGAATTTTCTTTAAGCCAATTTTCGGCTCGATCTATTAGTTCAAATAATACTTCATTTTCTTTACTTTCAGTATGTTGTGTTTTAGCATGTTTATTTCTAACCCAAGCCATTGCAGTTACGCTATCGGAATAAATGGATAAGTTTAAATTTTGTTTTTTACAATAAGCTAAAGCATGTACAATAGCCAAAAATTCTGCAATATTATTGGTCCCATCTGCAAATGGTCCTTGATGAAAAATACGTTTTTTAGTTTGGGTATAAACACCTTGGTACTCCATCATGCCGGTTTTTGTATTCCAAGCACCATCAACTGAAATACTATTTAAAATAGGAGTTCCAACATTGTTTTTTGTTTGCTTTTTTGAAATTGATGCATTACTGTATTCAGATTTCCATCCCTTATTAAATGCTATTTCTGCTTCTTCTATAGTTTCGAAAGATTTGAATTTAGCTCCTTCAAAAGAATCAATTTGTGTTTTACAAGTTTCCCAGGTAGTGAAAATTCCTTTTTCTCTACCAATCCAAACAACATAGAATTTTTGTTTTTTCATATAAAAAAAATTTAATTTTTTATATAAATTGTTACACGTCTGTTTAAATTAGGCTCAGTAGTATTATTAGCAATTGGATTGTTTTCACCTTTAGGTAAAATTATTAGATTTTGTTCTGTTAATCCTTTACTTATTAAATATTCTTTTACATTTTCAGCACGATACCGAGATAAAATCATATTATAATTATCGGTACCTGAATCATCTGTATTTCCTTCAACATAATATACTAATTCTTTTTCTTCATCTGATAAATTATCTATAAAAGAATTTAATTGGTTTTTACTATCATTAGACAATGAAGATGAATTATAGGCAAAATAAACAGAAAATTTTGAACTATAATCTGAATTTTCATTATTAAATTCTTTGTAATTAAATGAATTTGTTTTTGCAGTATATCTTGCTTTGTTAGGATATAAGAGTAAATTATTTTTTATTTGACAGGACCAAATAAAAGTTAAAAGAACTAAGCTGATTATTTTATTCTTCATAAGTGTACAAAAATAAAAAAACTCTTGCTATTTACAAGAGTTTTTTTTTATTATTTTCCCAAATAGGGCATACATTAAATTATAAAGAAAATCTTTTAAATCCTATTACTTCCAATTCAGCATCTATAGACTTCACATAATCTTTAACTGTTATTTTTGAATCTTTGATAAATGCTTGTTGAACTAAAGTATTATCAGCGAAAAATCTTTGTAATTTTCCTTTCGTAATATTATCAAGCATGGCTTCTGGTTTTCCTTCAGCTCTTAGTTGTTCTTTCGCAATTTCTATTTCTTTATCAATGATAGATTGGTCTACACCACTTTCATTTAAAGCAATAGGATTCATGGCTGCTATTTGCATTGAAACAGACTTTGCTACTTCATCAGCTCCTTCTACCTTTTTAGATAATGCTGTAAGGGAAGCGATTCTGTTTCCTGCGTGAATGTAATATCCTACAAATGGGGCAGTTAATGTTTCAAAACTTCCAATTTCTATTTTTTCACCAATAATTCCTGTTTGCTCTATTAATTTATCTGCAACTGTTAATCCATGAAAATCAGATGCTAAAAATTCTTCTTTGTTAGCATAAAACATAGCTTGTTCGGCTAATTCATGTGCTAAAACAACAAATGCTTCATTTTTTGCAACGAAATCGGTTTCACAATTCAATGCAATAATAACACCTAATGTATTATCTTGGTTAACTTTTGCGATAACTGCACCTTCTGAACTTTCTCTATCTGCACGGTTTGCAGCAACTTTTTGTCCTTTTTTTCTTAAAATTTCAACTGCTTTGTCAAAATCTCCTTCAGCTTCTACTAATGCTTTTTTGGAATCCATCATTCCTGCACCAGTCATATTTCTAAGTTTTGCAACTTCGGCTGCTTTTACTTCAAACATGGTATTTTATTTTTTATTTGTTAATGTTAATTGTATTTAGTTTTAGGTTTATAAAATTTCAAACCTGTAAACTTCAACTTTTTTATTCTTCTCCTGCTTCAGTAATAGGTGCAGCAGCTAAGATTTCATTTTCTAAATCTTCATCGGTATCTTTTTCTCCTTTGGTTTTTTCTTTTTCAACCTTTCGAGTTTCCAAACCACCTTTTATCGTTTCGCTTACTTTTTGCATAATCAATTCGATTGATTTTGTAGCATCATCGTTTGCAGGAATTGGAAATTGTACTAATCTTGGATCAGAGTTTGTATCCACCATAGCAAAGATAGGAATATTTAATTTTTGAGCTTCAGAAATAGCTATGTGTTCACGAACAACATCTACAACAAATAAAGCAGAAGGCAGTCTTGTCATATCAGCAATTGAACCTAAATCTTTTTCTAATTTCGCTCTTTGTCTATCTACTTGTAGTCTTTCTTTTTTAGATAGGGTTTCAAAAGTTCCGTCTTTTTTCATTTTATCAATAGAATTCATCTTCTTGATTGCTTTTCTAATGGTAATGAAATTTGTTAACATTCCACCTGGCCATCTTTCAGTAATATAGGGCATATTAACTGATTTTGCATATTCAGCAACGATGTCTTTGGCTTGTTTTTTTGTTGCAACAAATAAAACTTTTCTTCCTGAAGATGAAATTTTTTCGATTGCAGTTAGTGCTTCTTCTAGCTTTACTGCAGTTTTATGAAGGTCGATGATATGAATACCATTTTTTTCCATAAAAATGTATGGAGCCATGTTTGGGTTCCATTTTCTTGTTAAATGTCCGAAATGCACACCGGCATCCAACAATTCTTTTACGTTTACTTTTGCCATTTTTTGTTTCTTTAGTTTACGTTCCGCGGTAAAGCAATCAACTCTTTAGTAATTATGATTTATAAATTATGAGTTTCAAAAAAATTCTTAATTCGTAATTCTTTATTTTAAAGGTTTAGATGCTAAACTAAACGGGCAATGATTAATAATTAATTTTAAATTTATATATAAAAGAAAAAAAGAGCTAAAACTCTTTTTTTCAAAAATATTCTTAACGTTTCGAGAATTGGAATCTCTTTCTTGCTTTTTTCTGTCCGAATTTTTTTCTTTCTACCATTCTAGGATCTCTTGTTAATAATCCTTGTGGTTTTAATAAAAGTCTATATTCTTCGTTGATTGCACATAATGCTCTTGAAATTCCTAAACGAATTGCCTCCACTTGTCCTGTAATTCCACCACCAAAAACATTTATTGTTACATCATATTTACCAATATTTTCAGTTAATAAAAATGCTTGGTTTAATTTGTATTGCAAAACATCGGTTGGAAAATATACATTTCCGTCTTTTCCATTTATTGTAAATTGTCCTTTTCCGTCTTTAAGGTACACTCTGGCAACTGCCGTTTTTCTTCTTCCTATTTTGTGAGTAATCGCCATATCTTTTAGTTGAATTCGTTAATATTTATAGCTTCGGGCTGTTGTGCTTCATGTTTATGATCTGCCCCTACATATACGTGTAAATTTCTGAACAAATCGGAACCTAAAATGTTTTTAGGTAACATTCCTTTTACTGCTTTTTCGATAATTTTTTTTGGCTCTCTTTTAAACATTTTATCGGCAGTTAAGAATTTTTGTCCTCCAGGATAACCTGTATGCCAAATATATTCCTTTTGCTCCCATTTTTGTCCTGAAAAGTTCACTTTTTCAGCATTGATTAAAATTACATAATCTCCGCAATCTGCGTGAGGTGTAAAATTGGTTTTATGCTTTCCTCTTAAAATTTTAGCTACTTTTGAGGCTAATCTTCCTACCGCTTGTCCTTCAGCATCTACTACTAACCATTTTTTGTTAGCTCCTGCTTTATTGGCAGATATTGTTTTATAACTTAATGTATTCACAACAATTATGTTTACTATTTATACTAATTATTCCTTATTATTCGGGGTGCAAATGTATGAATTTGTTTTTAATTAATCAAAATGTTTTTTAACTTTTTTTTAATTATTTTTTTAAGTTCATTTCTTGTGGTTAATTTAAAGGGGTATTTTTTAAAAACTAAATAAATAAAAAAAGCCACTTTGAAAGTGACTTTCTTTGATTGTATTTCATTTATTTAGGTACTTTAGTACTTACTCCTCTTTTCTTATTCGTTCCGGAAGTTTCATTTCCTAAATGATCTTGTGCTACTCTGAATCCTATCCAACTGTTTGATTCTGTTTGATTTAAATATCTCCTTTGTGAAGGATCTAACCAATAAGATGTGTCGTTCCACGATCCTCCTTTCACTACTCTTATTTCATTACTTATATCAGTTGTTCTTTTCCCAATATCTTCTCTATCTTTGTCTAAAATTACTCTTCCGTCATCTGTTACTCTAAATTTTCTTACGGGTGAGTTATACGAAGAATAAGATTTATCAATTTCTTCATTTTGAACTAATTTTATTACATCCAATGACGATTGTGCGTCTCCATCTCTAAAATTTCTTGCATCTTCTATTACTTCTCTTTCAATGGCTCCAGGTAATTGGCTATATAATCTTCTTCCGTCTGATAGAGTATCGAATTTCATTGCAGTTTCATCAACTTTCTTGGTTGTTCCATCTCCATTTTTTATAATTCTTTTGTATACATTTCCTCTAAAGTAGTTGAAATCATTCCCTTTTTGGTCGATTAAGGGTCTATATACATCTTCTACCCATTCTGCAACATTTCCATACATTCCATATAATCCAAAATCATTGGTTGGAAATTGTTTCACATCATTTGTGATTGAGGATCCATCATTTCCCCATCCACCAATTCCTGAATAGTTACCTACGCCTTGTTTAAAATTTTCTAAATATTTACCTCTATTTCTACCTTTAGTTCCTTTTAATTTATTAATTTGTGGCTCTTTATCTAGATATAAATCGTATTCTCGATTTGCAGGCATAGCTAATGCTGCATATTCCCATTCGGCTTCAGTTGGCAATCTAAATTTTGGAATAATATTACTTTGTGCTGAACGATTGGCTGCAATAACTCTGGTGTTTTTATTTTTTATATTTTGCGCTTTTTCATATTTTTGTTTGTCAATAATATTATCTAATGAGGTATCATTGTATTTAAACTTATCTGTATTGAAGTGATTGGCTCCTGTATTATTCGCATCATTTGTATATAGGTCTTTGTTTACAATTCCTTTATCCATCAAGGCTTTTTCGTTTGCTCTGTCTGTTAACCATTCACAATATCTTTGTGCTTGTAACCATGATACACCTACTACAGGATAATAATCAAATTGCGGAGCTCTGAAATAATTTTCTTCAAAGATTTCGTTTCTTGATAATTTATTGTTCCAACACATAGAGTCTGGTAATGCGCCTTCATAAATATTTTTAAAATTTGGGTCTGAGGGTGGAAATACATATTTCAACCAAGTGATATACTCTCTGTATTCAGAATTTGTTGTTTCTGTATCTCCTATAAAAAAGGAACGAACTTGCATTCTTGTTGGGGTATTATTCCAGTCGTGCATTACATCGTCTTTGGTAAGACCCATTGTAAATGAACCTCCTTCAATAAATACCATACCTACTGAACCTTTTTGTTTTGCTTTTTTATTTGAGAAAAACCAACCTTTTGCATCGTTGGGTTTCCATCCAGTTCTACTTGTAAATTTTTTAGTTCCGCCCCCTTTTCCTTTTCCACTACCACCGCAACTTATTGCAATAAAAGACGCGAACAATACTAATAATACGATTTTTCCTATTTTCATACTAACTAAATTTCATTTTTCTTTTTGTAAAAACTTTGCAAATTAAAGAAATATTGCTTGAATATGCAACTAATTTTGTTATTCATAACGAAAGTTCTTTGTATTATATTGTGTATTTAATAATATTTTTTTTTTTTTGCCGTTTAATAAATTGTATGAAAAATAAATTTTTACCCTTTATATTTCTTTATTCAATTATTGTACTTTCGCAGGATATACAAATCAATTGGGATGGATTTAAAAATATTTCAAATGATTCTACCCAAATTAGTAATTATCCTATTTTTAAAAATAATTATGCGGTAGAGAATAATCAGATTTATTTTGTTTTTGCACAAAAAACAGCTAATTCTGGAAGTATTTCAATTCGAAATTTAAATTGGGAACCTATTTCGAAAAATGAATTATTTGATTTTAATGAAAAATTGATTCCGAAAGAATTTTCATCTGTTGCTAAGATAAATTTAGCACGAGATGAGTTTTATATTTCTATAAAATTAATACCCTTTAAAAAAGAGAATAATCAAATATATCGTTTGCGCTCTTTTTCGTATTTTATAGATAATAAAAAAAGTGCAAATAGAGTAAGCAATTCTGCTACAGTTACACCAATTACTAGTATTTTAAATTCAAATAATTTTTATAAAATAAAAGTAGATACTACTGGCGTTTTTAAAATTGACAGGGCTTTTTTAGTTTCCCATTTTTCAGAAAGTATTGTTTCTGCAATAAATCCTAAAAATATTAGAATATATGGTAATGGTGGCAAAATGTTAAATGAAAATATTGATGATTTTCGATATACTGATTTACAAGAAAATGCCATAGAAGTAATAGGTGAAAATGACAATACTTTTGATACAAACGATTATATTTTATTTTATGCGCAAGGACCTAATAGTTGGAACTTACCATCAAATGGTTCATTACCCAATCATGAAACAAATCTTTATGAAAATTATGCCTATTATTACCTAAACTTTGATATTGGTGTTGGCAAAAGAATACAAGATGATGGAAGTACATCTATTCCGAGTAGTTTTTTTACAAGCTATGATGATTTTAGAGTGTATGACCCAGAGAAATTCAACATCAATCAAAATGGAAGAATTTGGGTTGGGGATAGTTTTTTAGTTAAAGATACGCAAAGTGTATCGTTTACAATATCAAATTTTGATTCTTCTGCACCTTTAATTTGCAGATATAGTGTTTTAACAAACCAAGCAAACAATCAAAAAATAGCCTTAGATTTTAACGGATCAAATATTTCAAATTCAATCATAAGTTCAACTGGATTTTATAATGAATTTATTCAAACACTTTCTATTTCAACCAATACTTCCAATACAATACAAGCAACTTTAAAAGTAGATTCCAGCCCTAATCCATCGGGTGTTATTTATTTTAATTATATTGAATTAATTTTTAAACAAAAACTTAGCTATAATGGAAAACAATTTAATTTCAGAAGAAGAGAAAATTTAAATACAAATTCTGCTTTTGGGTTTAAAATTTCAAATAATTCAGGTTTAGAACAAGTTTGGGATGTTTCTGATATTACCAACATTTCAAGAAAAAAAGATCTTATTGCAGGGGGAGATTTTGAGATTAATTATCAATCAAATTCCCCCGATTTTAGAAATGAATTTGTAGCATTTAACAGTTCTTCTGCATTTAAACCTACTTTTGTTGGAAAAATTGACAATCAAAATATTCATTCCATACAAGATACAGATATGCTAATTGTAGCACCTAAAGCATTTTTATCACAAGCTAATCAATTAAAAAACTATCACAAAACTTTATCAAATTTAGATGTAAACATTGTAAGCCCGCAGGAAATTTACAATGAATTCAGTTCAGGTAGCCAAGATATTACTGCAATTCGTGATTTTTTTAGATATGTTTATCAAACAAGTAGAAAAAGATTAAAATATGTATTATTGTTAGGCGATTCTTCTTATGATTATAAAGATAGGATTTCTAATAACACTAATATAATACCCTCTTATCAAAGCTATCAAAGCAATCCCATTTCCACATCAAATGGCTATGTAACGGATGATTATTACACCATCTTAGATGATGGAGAAATAGGATTAGATACATCTCAATTAGATATTGCAATTGGTCGTCTGGTAGCTGATGATGTACCTGAAGCACAATTACTTACTAATAAAATAGTAATGTATAACAATGAATTATCTTCACAAAAAACGGCAACACATAGTTATAATCCTTTTGGAGATTGGCGTTTAAAAACCCATTTGGTAGTTGATATAGACAAAGGAATTGCACCCTTTCATCAAGATATTGAAATTGGATTGGCAAATTGGTTTGAAACCAATAGAAAAATTTATACCGTTCGAAAATTATATCAAGACGCTTATGTAGCAACATCAACACCTGCAGGGTTAAGATTCCCACAAATAAATGATGGAATTACAAATGCAGTTTCTACAGGTTCTTTATATTTAAGTTATTTTGGACATGGAGGCCCACGAGGCTGGAGCCAATATAGAGTTTTAACTGATAGTGATATATCAACATACAACAATTTAAATGTAGAATTTACAAGACTACCCTTAATAACAACCGTAACGTGCGATTTTACCGTTTGGGATAATCCAGCTATATTTTCAGGTGGAGAAAATTTACTCAAAAAAACCGATGGTGGCGCAATAGGAATCATAACAACAAGTCGCCCAATTTTTGTATTTTTTGGTGAAATATTTACACCTATTTTAAATAGAAGATTATTTGAATATTCCGACCCAACAAATACCTCGTATGTTCCTATGGGTGAAGCATTACGCAGATCCAAAGTAGAATTTGGAAATTTTAATGACAACTTAAAAATTGCATTATTAGGTGATCCTGCTCTACCTTTAGCATTTCCTCCCAGAGGGATCAAAATTTCAACTATAAACGGAATAAATGCAAACTCTTTTACAGACGTGATTCGTGCATTAGATTTTGTTACCATTGAAGGAGAAGTTTTAAATGCTTCTAATACAAAAGATTTAACTTTTACTGGAAAAATTGATGCAACGCTATATGACAAACCCATTGATAAAGAGACAGTTGACAATTTAGGAACATTAGGAACAATGAATTTCAAAGAACAAGTAAATGCTATCTATAAAGGATCAACTAATGTAACAAATGGAGCATTCAAACTTCAATTTTATGTTCCAAAGGATATTAATTATACTGTAGGTTTAGGAAAATTAGTTTTATACGCATACAATTACAAAATAGATGCAGCTACCTTTAAAGATGATATAAAAATAGGGGGAATAAATCCGAATGGTATAAATGATGATGAAGGACCTGGGATAAAATTATACATGAATAATACAAACTTTGCCAATGGTGGAATTACAGATAGAAACCCTGTTTTTATAGCTTGTGTAACGGATAGTACAGGTATTAATGCAACAGGTTCAGGTGTTGGGCATGATATTACTGCTGTTTTAGATAATGATATAGATGGAACATTAGTACTAAATGAATATTTCGCTGGAGGAGAACAATCTCCATGCTCCTACCCAAATTTAAAAGATTATCAAAAAGGAAAAGTTGCCTATCAACTCAACAATCTAGATTTAGGAAATCATACAATACATTTTAAGGTATGGGATATCAACAATAATTCTTCAACAGCTTCGTTAGACTTTATTGTGATGAATGATGGTACTAATGGTTTAGTGATAAACAAACCTTTAAACTGGCCCAATCCTTTTTCAGATAAAACCTATTTTCACTTTGAACACAATTGTGATGATATTTTGGAAGTTCAAGTTCAAATATTTACAATTTCAGGAAAGTTGATAAAAACTATTAGGCAATCCGTAACATCAAACCCCTTTAGAGAAGGATATAGAACTGATAAATTTGGCATACCTTGGGATGGATTAGACGATTTTGGAGATAAAGTTGGAAAAGGAGTATATGTTTACAAATTAAATGTAAGAGGCCAAAACGCAGAAAGATGTACTGGAGGTGCAACAGCTATTGAAAAGTTAGTTATATTAAAATAATTATTACTTTTGCACGTTATTACCTAAAACAAAATATAATAATTTTAAAATATAAAAATGATACACAGTAAGAAATTTATTAAATTAGGAATTTTCCTAATCGCTTTAAATGTTTTTTCACAAACTACTATTACAAGACCTATTTTAACAGGAGCTCCTTTTTTAAGAATTGCTCCCGATGCAAGAGCAGGAGGATTAGGCGACCAAGGTGTAGCCACTTCCCCAGATGCATTTTCTCAATATTGGAATGCATCAAAATATCTTTTCAGTACAGATTATTCAGGTTTTGCGATTTCTTACACACCTTTTTTAAGCAATTTAACAAATGATGTTTTCTTATTAAACGGAACCTATCACCAATATTTAGGGAGTGAAGAAACACAGGCCATTGGAGCCAGTTTATATTATTTTAATTTAGGAGAAATAAATTTAACTGAAATCAGTGGGAACCAAGTAATATCAACAGGGATTGCAAAACCCAATGAATTTGCCATAGATTTATCTTATAGTTTATTGTTAGCTGAAAGATTCGGTATGTCAGTTACTATGCGATATATTCGTTCCGACCTTTATAATAATGTAAGTAATTCTGATAATTCACAAACAAAAGCAGCTAGTTCTATCGCATTTGATTTAGGTGGTTATTACAATACTGAAAAATTTGATGGATTGGCAGACAAAGAAGGAAGATTACGAGGTGGATTTCAAATTGCAAACATAGGACCAAAATTAGATTACTCAAACTCTGAAGATAATTCAAGTTTTTTACCTACCAATTTACGTTTAGGTGCTGGATATGATATGTATTTAGATGAATATAACACAATATCTTTAAACTTAGAAACTACAAAATTATTAGTTCCTACTCCACAAGAAGATGGCACTATTTCAGATAAAGGATTTTTAGATGGAATGATTTCTTCATTCGGTGATGCACCTGATGGATTTGGAGAAGAATTTAAAGAATTCACTTACAGTGTTGGGGTGGAATATGATTACAATCGTCAATTTGCATTCAGAGCTGGATATTTCCATGAAAGCCCTGAAAAAGGAGCAAGACAGTTTGTTACTTTAGGAGCAGGACTTAAATATCAAGCATTTGGTTTAGATTTCTCTTATCTATTAACTACATCAAAAGTAAATTCTGCCTTAGATAATACCTTACGTTTTGCCTTAACATGGAATTTTGGAGGAAATTCTAGCAAAGGTGATTTTGGCTATTAATTTAAGTTTTTGATATAAATTTAAAAAGGGTTGAAAAATTTTCAGCCCTTTTTTATTACATATTTCTTCTGTATTTTCCACCCACTAAAAATAATACTTGCGTAATTTGACCTAAACTACAATATTTTACAGCTTCCATTAATTCAATAAAAATATTATCATTTTTTAAGGCAGTTTTTTTTAGATTTTCTAAATATTTTGTAGATAAATCTTCATTCACTTTTTGAAAATTTTTAAGATTTATAATTTGTAATTGCTTTTCATTTTCAGTTGAACGTATAACTTCAGTAGGTAAAATGGTAGGAGATCCTGATTTACTTAAAAAAGTATTCACTCCTATTATTTCATATTCACCAGAGTTTTTTAAATGTTCGTAATAAGAACTTTCCTCTTGAATTTTATTTCGCTGATACATAGATTCCATCGCACCTAAAACACCACCACGTTGTGATAATTTTTCAAATTCTTCATAAACTGCCTCTTCAACCAAATCTGTTAATTCTTCAATAATAAAAGAACCTTGCATAGGGTTTTCGTTTTTTGCTAATCCTAATTCTTTATTTATTATTAATTGTATGGCCATTGCACGACGCACACTTTCTTCAGTAGGCGTGGTAATAGCCTCATCATAAGCATTGGTATGCAATGAGTTACAATTATCATAAATAGCATACAAAGCTTGTAAAGTAGTACGAATATCATTAAAATCAATTTCCTGAGCATGCAAAGATCTTCCAGAGGTTTGTATATGGTATTTCAACATCTGACTGCGTTCATTTGCTTTATACTTGAATTTCATTGCTTTAGCCCAAATTCTTCGTGCAACTCTGCCAATAACAGCATATTCCGCATCTATACCATTAGAAAAGAAAAAAGATAAATTGGGTGCAAAATCATCAATTTTCATTCCTCTGCTTAAAAAATATTCTACATAAGTGAAACCATTGGAAAGCGTGAATGCTAATTGTGAAATAGGATTTGCTCCTGCTTCAGCAATATGATACCCAGAAATAGATACTGAATAAAAATTTCTTACATTTTCATTTATAAAGTATTGCTGTACATCACCCATCATTCGTAAGGCAAATTCTGTAGAGAAAATACACGTATTTTGTGCTTGATCTTCCTTCAAAATATCAGCTTGAACGGTTCCTCTTACTTTATGTATGGTTTCTTTTTTTATTTTTTGATACTGTTCTTTGGCTAAAATTTCATCGCCTGACATACCTAAAAGCAATAAACCTAATCCATTATTTCCATTGGGAAGTTCTCCTTCATATTTTGGTCTTGGGATATTTTTAGAGTCAAACTTTTCTACTAATTTTTCTTCAACTTTATGCTCTAATTTCAATTCTCTTATCACTTTCTCGCATTCTTGATCTATGGCAACATTCAAGAAAAAAGCTAATAAAATAGGGGCAGGCCCATTGATAGTCATACTTACGGAAGTAGATGAATGTGATAAATCGAAACCTGAATATAATTTTTTGGCATCGTCTAATGTTGCAATTGAAACACCCGCATTTCCTATCTTACCAAATATATCGGGTGGAAAATCAGGGTCTTGACCATATAATGTAACGCTATCAAAAGCAGTTGAAAGTCGTTTTGCTTCCATTCCTTCTGATACATAATGAAATCGTTTATTGGTTCTTTCGGCATTGCCTTCACCAGCAAACATTCTTGTTGGGTCTTCTCCTTCACGTTTAAATGGGTATATACCAGCTGTGTATGGAAAATTTCCGGGAATTCCTTCACGTAAATTCCATCTTAGAATATCACCATAATCAGAATATTTGGGTAATACTATTTTAGGTATTTTTGTTTGTGAAAGGGTTTTAGTATGCGTTTCTACTTGTATTTCTTTATTTCTAACAGTAAAACAATATTTTTGTGATTTAAATTTTTTTCTTGTGTCTTCCCAATTCTCAATTATGGCTTTATTTTCTGGTTTAAATTGTGTGTTTTGTATCAGTAATTCTGAATTTATTTTTTGATCTTTTAAAATAGAGTTTACTTTTTCTAAGGCATAAATAGTACTGGCAATAATACATTGTTCATTCACATTTTCTTCATATTGAATACTATTTTCAACAATTTCAGACAAATATCTTATTCGTTTTGAAGGAATAATTTCTTGAGTGTCTTCTGATTTTTGAAATAAAATAGTATTTGAAATAGGAAAAACATTATCAAACCTTTGGTTGATTAATTTCAATAAAAAATAAAATAAATCGGTAGTGCCCGTATCATTAAACTGAGATGCTTTGGTACCAAAAACAGGCATTTTTTTTATATCAATATCAAATAATTTCTGATTGCGTTGGTATTGTTTTTTAACAGAAGTTAAAGCATCTTTTGCTCCAATTTTATCAAATTTATTTATGGCAACAATATCAGCAAAATCTAACATATCAATTTTTTCTAATTGAGTAGCTGCTCCAAA
>Ga0316612_1000342_pt1 | contig 15276 bp, 8 predicted proteins | sample MIS2016226_MG_FD_207676 | JGI IMG/M metagenome (GOLD analysis project Ga0316612, IMG submission 207676) | Microbial mat bacterial communities from Middle Island sinkhole, Lake Huron, Michigan, United States - MIS.2016.226 | ecosystem: Environmental > Aquatic > Freshwater > Lake > Sediment... | reverse complement strand
ATCTCCTGTGATAGCTATTGAACAAAAAACCACTAATAAAAATCCTCGTTCTACAGTGGGAACAGTTACAGAATTATACGATTTTTTACGATTATTATATGCACGAGCTTCCGATGCGTATTCGTATAACACTGGAGAAAAAATGGTAAGTTATTCTGATGATCAAATAATACATTTAATCAAAGAAGAATATATAGGAAAAAAAATAATCTTATTAGCTCCAATTATTCGATCCAGAAAAGGGCATTATCGGGAAATTTTTGAATATTATCGAAAAAAAGGTTTTTATGAAGCCAGAATAGATGGTGAAATAAAAGAAATGGCAATAGGCATGAAGTTAGACCGATATAAAACGCATGATATTGAAATCGTTGTAGATAAATGGAAAATTGAAGGTGATAATTTGGAAGAAAGAATGGCTAAATCTTTACATTTAGCAATGGAATTGGGTGAAGGAATTGTAATGATTTCCGACTTTGAAACGAATGAAAACAGATATTTTTCAAGAAGCTTAATGTGTCCAACTACTGGAATATCCTATCCCTTACCTGAACCAAATGCTTTTTCATTTAATTCTCCAAAGGGTGCGTGTCCTAAGTGCAACGGTTTAGGAGAAATTCGTGAATTAAATTACGCTAAAATGATTCCTAATCCTACATTATCATTTTCCAAAAATGTGTATGCTCCTTTTGAATACTTAAAACATACCAAATGGCTATTGAATCAGATAGAATTAATTTTATTAAAACATGGTTTCAAACTTTCCACCCCATACATAGATTTACCATCGCAATGTAAAGAAGAAATAGAATATGGCTTAACAGAAACATTTGAAGTGGTATTTGATGTAGCGAAAATCACCAAGAAATTCAAAGTAGATTTTGAAGGATTGATACCCTATTTTCAAAGATTGATGGAAGATAAAATGGATATGCAAGGTTATCATTTAATATCAAAATTTTCTGAGAAAAAAATTTGTCCCGAATGTGAAGGCAAACGATTGAAAAAGGAAAGTTTGTATTTTAAAATTGGGAATAAAAATATATCAGATGTTTCCCATTTTAGTTTGGAAGAATTTAATATTTGGTTAGATGACATATTTAATAAATTATCTGAAAAGCAAAAATTAATTGGTGGTGAAATAATCAAAGAAATAAAAACCAGATTGTCTTTTTTATTAGAAGTAGGATTAGAGTATTTAAGTTTAAATAGAGCTACTAGGACACTCTCAGGAGGCGAAAGCCAGCGAATTAGGTTGGCAACACAAATAGGTACTGAACTAATGAATGTGTTGTACATTTTAGATGAGCCGAGTATAGGACTGCATCAAAGAGATAATGAAAAACTAATACATTCATTAAAAAAATTACGCGATTTAGGAAATTCCGTAATCGTTGTAGAGCACGACAAAGATATGATTTCCGAATCAGATGAAGTAATAGATATTGGCCCATTTGCAGGAAAAAAAGGAGGTGAAATTGTATTTCAAGGAACTCCAAACGAAATAAAAAACTCACATTCGCTTACTTCTGATTATATAAATGGAATTAAAAAAATTGCCATTCCTGAGCAAAGAAGAAAAGGAAATGGCGAAAAAATAGAGTTGAAAGGCTGTACTGGGAATAATCTTAAAAATGTTAATCTTACCATTCCATTAGGAATGTTAGTCTGTGTTACAGGCGTTTCAGGAAGTGGAAAATCTTCATTGATAAACAATACATTATATCCGATATTAAATAAACATATCTATAAAGCTGAAAAAGAACCCTTGCCGTATAAAAAAATAGTGGGTTTGGAATTGTTAGATAAAGTAGTAGATGTAGATCAATCGCCCATTGGGAGAACACCACGAAGCAATCCTGCAACCTATACAGGTGTTTTCACAGAAATTCGAAATTTATTTACCTTATTGCCAGAATCTAAAATTAGAGGTTATGCAGCAGGTAGATTCTCATTTAATGTAAAAGGCGGAAGATGTGAAACCTGCGAAGGTGCAGGCATAAAGGTAATAGAAATGAATTTTCTACCCGATGTATATGTACATTGCGAAACATGTCAAGGAAAACGTTTCAATAGAGAAACATTGGAAGTACGATACAAAGGAAAATCTATTTCTGATGTTTTAAATATGAGTATTGATGAAGCAGTAGATTTTTTTCAACCCATACCCAAAATTTATAATAAAATAAAAACCCTACACGATGTAGGATTGGGATATGTTACATTAGGTCAGCAAAGTACTACTCTTTCTGGTGGTGAAGCACAGCGTGTGAAATTAGCAACTGAATTAAGTAAAAAACAAACAGGAAAAACCATTTATATTCTCGACGAACCCACCACAGGATTACATTTTGAGGATATAAGAGTATTATTGGAAGTAATAGAAAAATTAGTAGAATTAGGCAATTCAGTAGTCATTATAGAACATAATTTAGATGTTATAAAAATCGCAGATTGGGTAATCGATATAGGACCTGAAGGAGGAAACGGAGGAGGAAACATAGTGGCTGAAGGTACACCTGAAATGATAATTAAATCAAAAAAAAGCTATACCGCCAAATTTTTAAAAGAAGAAATGAAAAATAATTAACACGTATTATTTCTCTTATTTAAAGAGTAAAAAAATAGTATAAATGTAATTATAATTCAACTATTAAATCTCACTTAACGATTTTTCATTTTAGATTTTTAAAATTTATATAAGATAATTTCAAAAAAATATATACTTTTGCTTTTATGGATTTGGTAAAACTTATAATTAAAGGAATATCTTTTAGTCAAACCCAAACGGGTGCATATGCCTTGATTTTGGAAGAAGAAATTGGAGATCGAAAATTACCAATTATCATTGGAAACTTTGAAGCACAAGCCATTGCATTAGCTTTAGAAAAAGATATTTTGCCTCCACGCCCTATTACACATGATTTATTTGCCACCATTGCTAAAAAATTTGGTATAAATGTAAAAATGGTACATATTCATAAATTAGTAGACGGCGTTTTTTATTCTAATATATATTGTGAAAATATAGATAATGAAGAATCAGTTTTTGATTCTCGAACATCAGACGCCATAGCATTAGCCGTACGATTTAATGCACCCATTTATACCTCAAATGAAGTGATGGAAAAAGCAGGAATATATTTAGAAATGAGACAAGTAGAAGATTCCCAACTTGAAGAAACGATTAAAGAAATAGAATCCCAATTAAATTTAGGAGATCAAACCGAACAAGTAACTCAATATTCCATAGAAGAAATTCAAACTATGATGAACGAAGCATTAGCAAATGAAAACTATGAATTAGCAGCAAAATTGAGAGATGAATTAGCGAAAAGAAAAATTTGAATGAATACTTTTTAGTACCCATTTTCAATTACAAAATTCAATGCTATTTAGGTATAAATAAGAACAATAAATCATTAGAAATGAATTTAAAATTAAGACTTTCAATACTCAGTTTTCTTCAATTTTTTGTTTGGGGAGCTTGGCTTACCACCATTGCCACCTATTGTATAACCACAAAAGGCTGGTCTTTTCCACAATTTGGAGCCATATTTTCAACCTTGGGAATTGCATCAATAATTGCACCTCCCATCGTGGGAATCTTAGTAGATAAATATTTTAATTCTGAAAAACTTTTCGGAATTCTGCATATTTTATATGGAATTATGATGTTTTTTGTTCCTTCCATTAATAATCCTGAAATATTATATTGGATAATTTTAATTGCCATGTTTTTTTATATGCCTACCATTTCGTTATCATATTCACTAATATACAGAGTTTTAGGTGATAATAATTCAGATGTAATTACCCATTTTCCAAAAATAAGAGTGTGGGGAACTATTGGTTTTATTATAGCCATGTGGATTACAAATTTCACCAATTTTGATTATTCAAAATCTGATATTTTTAGTTTTACTTTCATAAAATTAGGCTCACCAACACCTTATCAATTTTATTTAGCTTCCATAGGAGCTTTAATTTTAGGTATTTATTCATTTTCAATACCCAAATGTCCACCACAAAATGTAAAAGCAAACAATAATTCCCTTTTAGAAAAATTAGGTTTAGATGCTTTTGTTTTATTCAAAGACTCTAAAATGGCTATTTTCTTTTTATTTTCTATGTTTTTGGGTGCAGCATTGCAACTTACCAATATGTATGCTGATGTTTTTATAGATAGTTTTAAAAGTGTTAGTGAATACAAAGACAGTTTTGCTGTTCAATACAGTACCGTAATAGTATCAATTAGTCAAATTTCAGAAACTTTATTTATACTAGCCATTCCTTTTTTCCTCAAAAAATATGGAATAAAAAATGTAATGCTTATATCCATGTTTGCCTGGGTTTTAAGATTCGGTTTATTCGCTATCGGCTATCCCACAGGCATTGGACTTGTAGCATTGGTAACATCTATGGTAGTTTATGGTATGGCTTTCGATTTTTTTAATATCTCAGGTTCACTTTTTGTTGAAAAAACTACCGATTCAAAAATTAGAGGTTCTGCCCAAGGATTATTTATGATGATGACCAATGGTTTCGGTGCCATAATAGGAAGCAAAGCAAGCGGAATTATGATAGATAAATTTTTCATGAACCCAGACAAAACCACCAATTGGAGCGGCGCTTGGATGGCATTTGCAATTTATGCACTTGTGATAGCTATTTTATTTGCCATTTTCTTCAAACACGAACATAAACCTGAAGAATTGAAGAATGTAGCACATTAAAATAATTTACCAATTTACCAATTGAATAATGCAACAATATTTATTGAAACAGAAAGTGTTTAGAAATTCAAAACTAAATTAATATTGATAAATTTATTTAAAAAAAAACTATGACAATCAGAAAATCCTTACCCAAAGATACTCCCTCAATATTTAATTTAATAAAAGAACTAGCCGAATTTGAAAATGGTTTGCATCATGTTACTTTAACAGAAGAACAATTAGAAAAAGATAAATTTGAACATCAACTATACGATTGTTTTGTAGCAGAAATTGAGGAAAAAGTAGTAGGTATTTCGCTTTATTATTTTCGTTATTCTACCTGGAAAGGCAAAAAATTATATTTGGAAGATATTGTAATAAATGAAAATTTTAAGCGAAAAGGAATAGGAAAGGCACTTTTAGATGCCACTATTGAAGAAGCCAAAAACACAAATTGCACAGGTATTATGTGGCAAGTGTTAGATTGGAATGAGTCGGCTATTGAATTTTATAAAAAATATCCTGTAACTTTTGATGCTGAATGGCTGAATGTTTCTATGAATTTTTAAATAATAATATAACAAAAATAAGATTGTAAATTTTATTGAAATATAATACTTTTGCAACACAAAACAAATAAATCAAAACTCAAAATAAATAAAAATGGGACGTGCATTTGAATATAGAAAAGCCAGTAAAATGGCTCGTTGGGATAGGATGGCAAAACAATTCAGCAGAATAGGAAAAGACATTGCAATGGCAGTAAAAGCTGGTGGCCCTGATCCCGATTCAAATCCTGCCTTGCGTCGGGCAATTCAAAATTCAAAAGGCGTGAATATGCCTAAAGACAATGTAGAACGTGCCATAAAAAAAGCATCTGGTGCCGATGCTGAAAATTACGAAGAGATAACTTACGAAGGGTATGCCCCCGGCGGAATCGCTATTTTTATAGAATGTACCACCAATAATACCGTTCGTACTGTTGCAAATGTGCGTACGATTTTCAATAAATTTGATGGGAATTTAGGTAAGAATGGAGAATTGGCATTTATTTTTGATAGAAAAGGAATTTTTACTTTAAATCTTGCTGATATAAAATTAGATTGGGATGATTTTGAGCTGGAAATGATAGACGGTGGGGCAGAAGAGGTAGAAAAAGATGACGAAGAAGGCGAAGTAATCATTACAACGGCTTTTGAAGATTTTGGAGCAATGGCTAATAAATTAGAATCATTGAAAATTGAAATTAAAAGTGCTGAATTACAAAGACTTCCAAACACCATGAAAAAACCTAGCAAAGAAGACGAAGAAAAAATAATGAAAATGTTAGAACGGTTTGATGGAGACGATGATGTTCAAAACGTATTTCATAATATGGAATTTAACGATTGATGCCTGATAACAAGATGTTTTTCAAAAAATAAAGTATTAAAAATAATAGTTGAATTAGTATTGTGCGTAACTATTTAAACAAAAAACTTTCTTAAAATTTCAGCATTTTCACATTCCGAAGTATTAATTTCAAAAATTGAATTTGAAGTGGAAAGAAAAAAACTATCTAAATTTTGATTAAAATCAGATAAATTATCAGCATAAAAATAATTAAAACAATACATTTCAGCCATTAATTTTGCATTTCTTTTGTGTTTGGTTACAAAAAATTCATCTAAAGCATCTGTAGAATCGGGTCCGGGAATTATCTTAAAAATGTCTCCACCTCCATTATTCAGTAAAATAATTTTAAATTTATCAGGAATATATTTGTTCCAAAGTGCATTGCTGTCATAGAAAAAACCAATATCTCCGGTAATTAATAGAGTTGGTTTTTCAGAAATCATGGCCGAACCAATAGCGGTTGAGGTACAGCCATCAATTCCACTTACACCTCTGTTACAATAGATTTCATATTTAGAATTGAAATCAAAAAGTTGAGAATATCGAATTGGCGAACTGTTGGAAAAATGTATAGCAGTATTTTCAGGAATTTGAGATGATAGAATGTCAAAAATTTTTAAATCAGAAAAAGAAATGTTTTGTACATATTTTTTATAATGTTCATCTTTTTGTATTTTTAGATGTTTCCATGAATCAAAATACTTACTTTCAGATGTTTGTATGTAGGTTGAAAATTCTTCTAAAAATTCAATTTTAGGATATTTTATAGAATCTGTTAAACAAAAATAGGTATCTGGTTGCCAAAATTCATCTAAATGAAAGTGATATTTAGGTTTTGCCTGTCGTAAAAAATCTTTTATTTTTTTTGATACTACATTTTGCCCAATAGTTAAAAGTAAATCGGGTTGTAATATTTTGAAATCTTTTTCAGAAAAAGAATAAATTAATTTATCAATTTCTGAAAAGAAGTTTGAATCATATAAATTTGAAGTGGTTTCTGTAAAAATTACGACACTATTATCTTCATTTATTTTTTGTAAAATATTCAGTAATGCATCACTTTTTGTTAATACACCACATAAAATAATTTTTTTTGAAGATGAATTCCACTTTTCAGCTAAAGTTATAAAATTTGGAATTTCATATTTAATTGTAGGTAATTTAATTTCATCTATAGTGAATAATTTTTCATCAGTTTGTTCATATAATGGCTCTGAAAAGGGAACATTTATATGTACGGGTGCTTGTTTTTCAAGTGAAATGCTGATAGCTTTTTTTACAGTTAAGAAATTTTCAGTAATTGCTTCATCTGTTTCATATTCAGATAGTTGATAATTTCCAACGCTGTGCAATTCAAATAAATTTTTTTGTCTAATGGTTTGTCCGTCAAAATTATCGATATAAGTTTCTGGTCTGTCCGCAGTAAGTATTATTAAAGGAATATTCTGATAAAAAGCTTCTGTAATTGCAGGATAATAATTAGCTGCTGCACTTCCGCTGGTACAACATATAACTACAGGTTTTTGCAATTGTTTTGCCATTCCTAAGGCTACAAAAGCAGCACTTCTTTCATCGATAATACTATACGTTTTGAAAAAATTATCTTGTGTAAATTGTATAGTAAAAGCAGCATTTCGAGAACCGGGAGAAATTATAATATGTTGTATATCAAATTTTTTAAATAATTCACTACAAATTTGAGCAGATATTTTTTTTGAATATTTTGGCATTTTAATTTTGTGAGTTGCAAAAATACATCTTTGAAATGCGAATTGCAATTACAAATATCATTTTTCGATTTTAATTTACCATATTATTTCATCAATACCATTTTCATTTAAATATTCATTCGTTTTACTGAAAGGTTTCGAACCGAAAAAACCACGATAGGAGGAGAGGGGAGATGGATGTGGTGCTTTTATAATGTAATGTTTTTTGGAATCTATAAATATTTCTTTTTTCTGAGCGAAACTTCCCCATAATATAAAAACAACATTCTTTTTTTGGTTTGAAATTATTTTTATTACTTCATCTGTGAAAGTTTCCCAACCTTTTTTTTGATGTGATCCTGCCTCGCCTGATCGTACACTTAGCGTTGAATTCAATAAAAATACACCTTGTTCTGCCCAAGATGTTAAATTTCCTGATATTTTTTCTATTCCTAAATCGTTTTTTAATTCGATAAAAATATTTTTTAATGAAGGTGGAAATGCTATTCCAACTGGCACCGAAAAACACAAACCATGGGCTTGACCTATCCCATGATAAGGATCTTGTCCTAAAATTACGACTTTTATTTTTTCAAAAGGTGTTTTTTCAAAAGCATAAAATATTTCATTTTCTTTTGGGTAGCAATTTTGTGTTTGATATTCTTCTTTTACAAAGGCTTGTAATTGTTGAAAATAAGATTTTTCAAATTCATCTTGTAAGATTTTATTCCAAGAATTTGTGAGAGTAATATTCATTTTTTGCTCATGAATTTTAATTAAAATTAAAAATCTTTCAAAGATATTTTCAAATTACAAAAAGTAAATTAAGGTTACAAATATTCTCACAATCCTGCATTTTTTATATACGATTCTACTTTCATTTCGCTTCCAGTAAATTCTTTGAAGGCATTATTTAAATCAACGGTATTTCCTACGGATAAAATATATTTTCTGAATCTTTCGCCGTTTTCACGCGTCATTCCTCCATTGTTTTTAAACCAATCATTTGCTGTATAATCCAAAGTTTTGCTCCAAGTATAGGCGTAATATCCTGCTGAATATCCGTTGCTCCAAATATGTAAAAAATAAGGAGAGTGATAGCGTGTAGGTACTTCATTCACAAATAATCCTTGTTTTTGAAGTGCTTCTTTTTCAAATTCTAATGTTGGTTTCAGTTGCGATTCATCGGTTACACTGTGCCAAGCTAGATCTAAACTTGCTGCAGCTAATAGTTCTGTTACATCGTATCCTTTGTTGAAGGTTTCAGCTTTAAGAATTTTAGCAATCAAATTCTGAGGAATAGATTCTTTTGTTTGATAGTGAATGGCGTAATTTTTCAAAATTACAGGATCTAATGCAGCGTGTTCATTGATTTGTGATGGAAATTCTACAAAATCTCTTGGCGTTGCAGTTCCAGAAAGTGAAATATATTTTTGATTGGCAAAAAGGCCGTGAAGTGTATGTCCGAATTCATGAAACATCGTGGTAACATCGTCGTAATTTATCAATGAAGGATTTCCAATAGTAGGTTTAATGTAGTTGAAAACGTTTACAATAACAGGTTTTTGTTTTAAATAATGAGATTGATTTACGAAATTATTCATCCAAGCACCTCCATTTTTATTGTCTCTTGTGTAAAAATCTAAGTAATAAATTGCCATACTTTTACCATCTTTATCAAAAACTTCATAGGCTACTACATCAGGATTATAAACGGGTAAATCAGTTCTCTGTTTAAAAGTAATGCCATACATTTGTTTGGCAGCAAAGAAAACGCCTTTTTCCAATACTGTTTTCAATTCAAAATAGGGTTTTATGGTATTTTCATCTAAGTCGTATTTCGCTTTTCGAACTTGCTCTGCATAGAAATTCCAATCCCATGCTTCTAATTTGAAACCGCCTTTTTGTTCATCTATCAATTTTTGAATTTCTTCTGCTTCTTTTTTGGCTTTTATAACTGCTGGCTTGGCTAATTCTACCAATAATTTCAATGCATTTTCAGGATTTTGTGCCATTTGATCTTTTAGTTTTAACTCTGCAAAATTTTTCATTCCCATTAATTTTGCTTTTTGTAATCGAAGTTTGGCAATTTTTTCTAAAATTTGTCTTGTGTCGCCTTCATCATTTTTTTCTGCCCGATTCCATGATGCTTTGAATAATTTTTCTCGGGTGCTTCTGTTTTTTAAACTTGATAATAGGGGTTGTTGTGTAGTATTGGTAATTTCTAATACATATTTTCCATCGAAACCATTTTCTTTGGCTTTTGATTTTGCAGCTTCTATTTCTACGTTACTTAATCCTTCTAATTCAGATTCAGTATCAATAATTACGATTGCATTTTTTCTGGCAAGTAATAATTTATTACTGAATTGGGTTTGAAGTGTGGCTAATTCTTCGTTTAGTTTTTTCATTTTTGTTTTGTTTGAGTCGCTTAAATTTGCGCCTGCCAGTTCAAATTGTTGTAGATAATATTCTGTTAATTTTTTGTCTTCACCTGATAATGTAGAAATATTTACTGATTTTATTCTATTATATAGGTAAGAATTCATATAAATATTATCGGAATGGGAAGAAAAAATGGGTGCATATTCTTGCTCCAGTTTTTGAATTGTTGGGTTTGTATTGGAAGCAGTAAGATTATAAAAAACATTTTGTGCTCGTGCTAATTCAAGCCCACTGAATTCTAATGCCAAGATGGTATTTTTGAAAGATGCTATTGCTTTGTTATTTGTAATTGTTTGAATTCTTTTATTTTGAATTATTATCCCTTCATCAAAAGCTGGTTTGAAATGTTCGTCTTTTATTAAATCAAATCTGGGTGCTTGATATTGTAAAGTACTTTTTACTAATAAAGTATTGTTTATTTTGTTGTTTTGTGCTGAAATTAAGCAATAACTAATTAATAATAAAAAAGTTAAAATGTATTTATTTGCTTGCATAAAAAATTATTTTTAATAATTATAGTTTCAAATATAGTGAATATTTGTTTATTTTAAATTGCAAAAAAAAATCGAACCTTTCAGTCCGATTTAATTTATTATAAAATATTAATTTAAAATTTATAATTATCAATTTTCAATTAAATTATGCTATTTCTTTTACTCTGTCTGCTGCTTCTTGTAATGTAATGGCAGATTTTACGGTATAACCACTTTCGTCAATCATTTTCTTTGCTATTTCTGCATTTGTACCTTGTAAGCGAACAATTAGTGGAACATTCATGTCTGCCCCCATGTTTTTATATGCGTCTAATATTCCTTGTGCTACACGGTCGCAACGAACAATTCCACCAAAAATATTTACTAAAATTGCTTTTACATTTTTATCTTTTAAAATAATTCTGAAAGCAGTTTCTACTCTTTTTGCATCAGCAGTACCTCCAACATCTAAGAAATTCGCAGGGCTACCACCCGATAATTTTATAATGTCCATAGTTGCCATTGCTAACCCTGCGCCATTTACCATGCAACCAACAGTTCCGTCTAATTTAACAAAATTTAAACCTGCTTCTTTGGCTTCTACTTCTGTTGGGTCTTCTTCTTGTGTATCTCTCATTGCTTCTAAATCAGGGTGGCGATATAAGGAATTATCATCAATAGTTACTTTACTATCTACTGCAATTACATCTTCATTACCTGTTATTAAACAAGGATTTATTTCAAATAATGATGCATCAGATCCGATAAAAGCTGCATATAAATTTGAAATGAATTTGGTGAAGTTTTTAAATGCTTGTCCAGAAAGTCCTAGGTTAAATGCAATTTTTCTTGTTTGAAATCCTTGTAAACCTAAATGTGGATGTACGTATTCTTTAAAAACTTTTTCAGGAGTGTGTTCAGCAACTTCTTCAATATCCATTCCGCCTTCTGTGGAATATATAATTACATTTTGTTTCTTTTCTCTATCCATTAAGATGGATACATAAAATTCTTTACAACTTTCAAATGTTGGTAAATAAACATCTTCTGCAATTAAAATTTTACTTACAAGTTTTCCTGAACCTTCCATTCCACCAGGTGTTTGTGGTGTTTTCAGCATCATTCCTAAAATAGCTTCAGCATTTTCTTTTAATGAATCTATATTTTTGGAAAACTTTACACCGCCTCCTTTTCCTCTTCCACCTGCGTGAATTTGAGCTTTTACTATGGCAAAATCGGTTCCTGTTTTTTCTTGTATTTTCTTATAACCATCTACTGCTTCTTCGACAGTATGTGCTAAAAAACCTGTTTGGATAGGCACTCCAAATTTTGATAATAATTCTTTTCCTTGATATTCGTGAAGATTCATAAATCTATTTTAAATTAATTATGACAAAAATAAACTTTTTTTTAGGTTTTTATCTATTTTTAAAACTAATTTTAATCAGATTTTTTATTTTTTTTCTTTTGAAGTAATTTTTGGCTTTGGATAATTTAGTTTTTTTTACATTATATTTCTAAAATTTCAATTTCTTCTTTTAAATAAATTAAAAAACTTTTTTCAATGGGTAGTTTTATTTTTGATAGTTTATTTACATAAAATTGTATTTGTTGTTTGTGAATAGGGTCGTAATTACCTGTTTTATAATCAATTAAAAAATATTTGTTGTTTTTAATTACAATTCTATCTGGTCTAAAATTATCATTTTCTACCATAAAATCTCTTTCATTATAATTTGTACAATCTTCACTGAATAATGATGATATTTTGGAATGATTACAAAGTAATGTAAAAGTATTTCTTAATATATTGTATTGATTTTCAAGTATTTCTCCATTTTTAACAGTACTATTCAGTACAGTATCAATATCCTTATCCGTATTTATTTTTGCTAGTATTTGATGTACAAAATCTCCAAATTTTCTTTCTTCAGATTTTTGTACATTTTTTATACTATTACTACTTACTTTAATTTTTTCTTGCCAATTTTCAGAAATCCATTTTATCTCTTTTTTAATTTTTTCTTTACTTTCTTCTGTGGTATTCTCATTAAATTCTTTTTTTTCAAAATTTGAATTTTTAAATAATTCAATAGTTTCTTCAAATTGAATATTTTTATGTTCAATAAATTTTTTATAAAATGAATTTTCATTAGGTTCATCAAAAATAAATAATTGTTGTATTGCTCGTGTAGTGGCTACATAATGCACACAAAAATCGTCTATTGTATTTTCGATGTTTTTCGATGATTTTATTTTTTTAGCTTCTTCAAAGTTTTTTTCTAAATCATTGTTAATTGAAGTGTAAAAATGTTCTAATCCATCAAATTTTTCATTTTCTAATGGAATCCAAAATTTATCTTTCATTCCATCGCTATTGTCAATTGGATAGATTACAACAGGAAATTCTAAACCTTTGGATTTATGTATGGTCATCATTTTTATTGCATTTGTATCTTTGGGAAATGAAATACCTTTTTTGTATCCTTTTTCATTCCAGTAAGTTAGGAAATCCGATAGAGAAATTGTACCATTAGCTTCTTGTTCTATTACTAAATCTAAAAAAGCAATTACATACATTTTGTTAGATTCATCAAATTTTAGAATATTGAAAATCTGTTCGATATAATTTGATAATTGTAGTGAATTTGTTTCAATAGCTATAAAGTTTAGGGCATAATCTTCTGATAAAATAGTTAAAATTTCCTCTTTTGATTTTATTTTTTTTTCATTTTTAAATTCAAAATATAGTTTAGTGAAATCTTCACTTTTAATTATATTACAAGTGTAAATAGCGTATAAAAATCGTGCGAAATTTTCTTCTTCTTTTGGATTATTTTTCCAAATTAAAAAATTAATTACAGTTTGTATCGCTTTTGAATTGCTTATAAGTAGTGCTTCTTCTGTTATGAAATCAATAGAATTTTCAATTAAATAGGGTACAATACTTTTTATAATTTTATTTTTTTTTGCTAGTATTACTATGTCTGAAAGTTTAAAACCATTGGCCAAACATTCTTTTATTGTTGAAATTATTTTTTCATAATAGACATTATTTATTTCTTTTGTTGGATTTTGTTTTTCATCTAACATGAATTTATCTAAAAATGAAATTTGTACTCTTCCTAATTCCGAAATATTGGATTGCTGATATGTATATTCTTTAAATATTTTTTGATATTTTTCATCTTCAATTTCTTTGGAAATAAAAGGATAAAATTCATTATTAAAATCTATAATATTGGAAAAACTTCTAAAATTTTTAGGTAAATTTATAACTTTCAGTAGGGTATCATTTTTTTCTTCTTCAATCAAATTCAGCATAATTTCAGGTTTTCCGGCTCTAAATCTATAAATAGATTGTTTTGGATCTCCAACTAAAGTTATGGTATGACTCTCAGATGATTTTGCATTTTCGATTAAGGGGTGAAAATTATCCCATTGCATTTGAGATGTATCTTGAAATTCATCGAAAAAATAATGTTGAAAGCGTGATCCTAATTTTTCGTAAATAAATGCAGAGGGTTGATTTTGAATATGATTTGAAATTGTTGTATTGAAATCATTAATAAAAATAGTATCTTTTTCCTGTTTAATTTTTTGTAAAATTCTGGATATTTCTCCATTAATTTCTAAAATAAACAATTTTTTTAAAACTTCTTTATCTAAAAATATTTCTTTTTTTAAATCTTCAATATAATGAACAGATGAAACTAAATCGGGTAGCATATTTTCAATAATTGATTTTTTATTTTTTCCTGATACTGAAGCTATTTTTCCCTCTTCAATATTTTGTAGCATTTTTTCAGTTGGAGCAAATTTTTGTTCTTTTGCTTTTTTAAAATATAATCCTATGCCATTTGTTCCTCCACCTGCAAAATCTGCTATTTCAATTCCTGCTTGTATTATTTGATTGTATTTTTCAATAGAAATAGTATTAATTTTTTTTTCTTTTTCCTTGATTCTATTAGTAAGTTTTTGTTTTAATTTTTTATAAAATTCTGGGTCATAGTTTTTAGCGTTATTTATATATTGTAAATTATTTTCATTTAGAAATTCTAATGAATTTTTTATTAAGTCTTTTGTAAAATCTCCACTTTTTTCATTCTCTAAATTATGATAGACGTATTCTAGCATTACATTAGAATAGAAACTATTTTTCCCTAATTCATCTAACAAAATATCTACTGTTTCTTTCATGTATTTTTCCATATCCATCTCCACAGAAAATGAAGAAGACAGATTGAGTTCTTTGGCAAAAGATTTTAATAGTCGCAAGTTGAATTTATCAATAGTACTTACATTGAAAAAGGAATAGTTGTGCAAAATAAAAGATAAATGTTCTTGTGCTTTTTGTTGAATTTCAATTACTGGAATGTTTATTTTTTCAGAAATTTCCTTAGCGTATGTTTCTTTTTTATTCAATGAGAGAAGAAGCAATGTTTCTAATATTCTTTCTTTCATTTCCTCTGCTGCTTTATTGGTAAAAGTTACAGCCAGAATATTCTTTATACCATCCTTATTAGAATTTTGGAA
>Ga0316612_1000340_pt1 | contig 15296 bp, 7 predicted proteins | sample MIS2016226_MG_FD_207676 | JGI IMG/M metagenome (GOLD analysis project Ga0316612, IMG submission 207676) | Microbial mat bacterial communities from Middle Island sinkhole, Lake Huron, Michigan, United States - MIS.2016.226 | ecosystem: Environmental > Aquatic > Freshwater > Lake > Sediment... | reverse complement strand
GTCGGGATCAATGAATATTTCAAAAATATCGTAGTCAGAATAGTTAGCATTTTTCTGGCTGTAAACATAGCCATCCCGAAATACATCATCTGTTATTTCGGCAACAAAATAAAGCAGGTTGGTTTTTTCGGACCATAGCACTTTATATTGGCCTGAGAAATCGCTTTCTGTAATTGTTCCTTTCCAGGGCATCCAAACCTGGTCAATGCTTATCCACTGAGCCTTTTGCCAGGCGGCATCATCGGCTGAACCATCAATTTCCGGTGCTACGGTAATTTGATTAATGCGCAATGTATCGGGTTGCATGGCAAATAAAGGCATGCCTGCAAGCAGAAGGAGAATCAGTAATTGCGCTTGTACTTTCCGGTAAAAATGCATCGGCTTTCTTCCGGATTTAAAAGAGTTGTTTGCCTGCATATTATTTATCAAAAACATGTAAGTGAAATTCTATTTCGTTCCTTATTTTGTATTCCTTCGACTGCTTACCTTTGTTTATCACCAATTTAAACAATTAGTTGTTTTTTTTGACAACTGTTTATTTGTTATTTGGCACTGGCAACAGGTAAGATGCCAGCTTTTTTTGCGGCTTGTCGCCCATTTCAAATTCCAAAGTTCCACCCAGAAGGATGTCGGAGTGACTAATATACAGCTTATTGTATGGTTTCCCGTTCCATTTAATGGATTGGATATAAATATTTTTATCCGAAACATTTGGTGCTAATATTTTGAATATCTCATTATTATCAAGAGAAATTTCAGTTTTCGGGAACAGCGGGCTGCCAAAATCATAATTGCCGGAAGCAGGATTGAGGGGATAAAAACCCATGGCATTAAGTACATACCAGGCCGACATTTGACCACAGTCTTCATTACCACTTAATCCATCGGGGGTGTTGTTATATTGCTCATTCAGTATTTTGGTTGTCAAAAATTGGGTTCGCCAGGGTTGGCCGGCGTAATTGTACAAATAAGCCATATGATGACTTGGCTCGTTGCCGTGCGCATATTGGCCAATGAGCCCGGTTACATCCAAAGCCTTATTTTTTGGCTGGTTTCTTTCATCAAAAGTACTGTCCAGTTTAATGAGGAAATTTTGTTTACTTCCAAACAATGCAATCAATCCTTGTGGGTCATGTTGTACCGACCAGGTATATTGCCATGAGTTACCTTCGGTAACATCGCCCGAACCAAGCCTGGAAGGATCGAAATCAGCTTTCCAATTTCCATTTTTATCTTTAGGAACCATTAGTTGCAAGCCCGGGTGAAAAAGGTTTTTGTAGTTCAACGCCCGTTTTGAAAACCGCTGATAAACCTCATTGTTCCCGATTTTCAAAGCCAATTGTGCCACGCACCAGTCGTTGAATGCACTTTCCAGAGTTTTGGAAATGCTTTCCTGCTCCATTTCGTAAGGATAATATCCGATTTTTTCGTAATTGGTGCGCTGCCACGGCGACTGAGGATGGTCGTGCGTAGAACTTATTACCATGGCTTCCAGCACTTTGTCCAGGTCCTTGTTGTAAAGTCCCTTCATTATGGCATCCACCATCACCGGAATACTGTGATTGGCAATCATACAATGGTTTTCACTTCCCCAGAGTGTCCATATTGGTAAATAACCATTGTATTGGTAATGTTGCATCATGCTGCTCACCATGTCAGCATCTCGTTCAGGAACCAATAGCGTGTATAAAGGATGTGCTCCCCTGAAAGTATCCCAAAGCGAAAAGGTGGAATAATATTTCCCGGTAGGACTGGTGTGTATCTGATAGTCGGGTCCCATATATTCACCATCGCCATCGGCTACCTGATTGGGGGCAATCATGCTATGATAGAGCGCGGTATAGAAAATCTCCTTTTGTTTTTGAGTGCCTTCTACCTTTATTTTCCCAAGTTCATCGTCCCATGCTTTTTTACTGTCAGCCACCGATTTATCAAAATCCCAATGGGGAATTTCATTCATATTCTCCCTCGCGTTTTTCAAACTCACCATCGAAATAGCGACCTTAACCAGGATTTGTTCATTGGCATTGGTTTTGAAAGCAACAGCAGATTTCATTCCACGATGACGAAAAAAAGTATTTCCACGTGCTTTGTTTTCAAGGCTTTCGGTACTCTCAATTTTATTGCCCGTGCTATAGGCAGCATTGTATGGTTTTGATAATTTTATCAAAAAATAGATACGTCTTTGGGTTTGCCAGCTACTACCCATTATTTTATAGCCCGAAATGGTGCTGTCGTTCTCAAAATCAATTTGAGCCTCGTCCGTATTGCCAAAATAAATCTTGTGAAGCAGGTCGATAACCACCATTGCATCATTACTCTCAGGAAAAGTGTAACGATGAAAACCAACATGTTCCGATGCCGTTAATTCAGCTTTTACGCCAGGTTTATTTAAAAATACAGCATAATAACCGGCTGAAGCTTTTTCATTTTCATGACTAAACCCCGAAGCATACGCGGCGGTATTATTTTCCGGGAAAGGATTTTCGCCAATAAAAGGCATCAATAATATGTCGCCCAAATCGCCCACACCCGTACCGCTGAGGTGGGTATGACTAAAACCCACGATGGTAGTGTCGCTGATGTGATAGCCCGAGCACCAATCCCATTCGGAAACAATGCTTTTATTATCTGGACTGAGCTGCACCATACCGAAGGGGCGGGCAGGCCCGGGAAATGTATGCCCGTGTCCGCCTGTTCCTATCATAGGGTTTACATATTGGGAGGGCAACTGAGCTTCCGCTGAATGAGTTGAACCCAATAAAAACAGGGCTAATAGTGTTGACTGAAAGTGTAACTTCATATATTTTTGATTTTAGTTCTGTTAAAAAACGCCTTAACCGTTATTTTTCAATTATAATTTTTTTAGAAAAATGATTTCCATTTACTCTGATAATGTACAGGCCATTGCTTAAATCCGACAAATTAAGACTGCTTGTTCCGCTTGTTTCTAACACAATAGATTTTAGCATCTTACCTGAAGTATTGTAAACTTGTACTAATGCTTTTTTAAAGCTTTTGATGGTAATTTGTCCGCTCGAAATGCTTGGGTACACCGAAATAAGTGGCTGCAAATGGGAAGACCCTGGCAAGTCGGTATTCAAACTCAATTGCTTTTGAATGGCCTTAAACCACCGTTCAGCCATAAACTTCTGCCCTTTTGGATTGGGATGTACCCAGTCGAATGTCATGGTGGTATTAGGGTTTGCAACGTCATTTACAAACCCGGTAGCCAAATCAACGGCAATTACAGGCGAAGCAAGCGTTGATTTTTTTGTTACAATCTGATCCACTTTTGCATTGATGGGTTTCCATCCTGTAATCAGTTTGGCTACAAATACCACAACATTGGGATTGGCTACCCTTAACGCATCTATGATCGCTTCAATATTCGAAACTGTAGTGTTTACGGCAGCATCAGCATCGTTGGTTCCGATGTGCAATAATGCGATATCGGCAGTATATGTTTTCAGGCGATCGGATAATTTCGGCAAAGCCGAACCGGTTCAACCAATGCTTGCATCTCCATTCAGCAATCCGCCCGATGTAATGCCATAGTATGAATCGTGATCCCTGTCGAAAACATGTCCTGTATATTGAGATACCGGCGTTGTTGCCATATTGGACGCTGACTCATCGAACCACAGATTCGTGTATCCAACCATATACACATTTATTCCGGCCGAATCTAACTTTTCCCAAAGCCATGGCCGGTAACTCAGTTGGGTAATGACTTTGCTTGTTTTGTCAATTTTGCCCTGGGTAATTGAATTGCCCATACAAACGATGCGAATGGACGACTGGGCAACCGCTTGGAATCCAAAGAGAACAAAGAATATAAAGGCTACGGTGAACTTCATTTTAGTAAAGTATATTTTGTGTAAAAACATGATCTGGCTTATAATTTTAAAAAACGATCAGATTATCATATCCCAAATACGATCCGGCAATTTTTCTCTTAACAATTAGCTCTAATATTTTATCAGTACCGCCTGAATCTGTGTTAACGAGAGATTGAAATCCACATAGTCCGATCCTTCAATTTTTGACATTGTAAATTCCATCGGTTTAGCATTGACAGTAACCGATTTTACTGTTTTTACAATTGCGGGAAGTAAAACGTGGGCATTGATCTCTTTCCCGCTACTTGTAACCAACATTGAGATTGTATTTTCTTTTTGGTTGTTTTTGTATTGATAGGAAACATAACTGTTCGAAGCAGCGAGGTTTGCGGTTACATTCACGGAATCAACACCGGCTGATGTCCATCGGGGTGAGAGCTTTATACTTTCATAAGCTAAACCTGTGTTTTTAACACCTGCAAGTCCTTCGACCAGGGCTGACATCCCATTTGCTGCTGCCCAGTTGTCGGGGCCGCCATACGATTCGCCTTTCGGTTTTATGTATAGGGGCTTGTCGGCAAGACTAACCGCCAGAACCGCGTAAATTCCACCTTCGAGTGGTGCGCTGAACCGTAATTTTGCGATTTGCTTCGATGGATTCGGATTGTCGATAGCCGTCCAGCAAACACCAACCTGGGTGCTTTTCAGGTTTGACCCGCTCCAGGCTACGCCTGCCCTTTCGTTTTTTAGGCTGGGAAACCACCAGTTGGTCACATCCTGATTTTTAAAAATGTATCTCGATTCAAAAGTTCCGTCGGTGTAAACAAACGTAATTCCACCTGCTACTTTCGATGAAATGTTATCGGAAGATGAATGAAGCAGATATACTGCACCGGCCATATCATTTACAGGCACTTCCAGTTGCTGCGGGTAACCGGGAATGGTTGATACGGCCAGAACAGATTTGCGTTGGTTTTTTTCCGGATCTATCACCTGAAATGGAATGTTGTTGAAAACCTGGTTCCCAACAGGAAGATTACGCATATCGTTTCCTGTGTTGTTCTTTACGTCCATCCATGTAAAAACATCCTTTCCCCCCTGATCGAATAAATCCATATTGGCTTGTTTCGAAATATCTAAAGTTTTGAAAAATGGCGCAGCCGGAGCCGGGGGAATTGATCCGGTGTAGGAAAAATAGATTTTGTTGTTGTATTTTTTGCCTAATTCCAGCAGTCGGTTCAGGATGTCGGAACCATAGTGCTCATAGCCGTTTTCGTATGCGCCTTTTGCTAGTTCGCCAATCGCGTGTCCAGCAACACCACCGTTCATATATTGCCATTTTTCGCCATGGGGGCCAAACCCTTTTTCGAAAGGCGGATAAATCGCGTACCACTCGCCGGGCGAACCTGCGGGTAAATTGTCTTTCAGTTTTAAATACGTTTTTATGATGGCCACGTTCATTTCGTGAGGCAAACCACGGTTGACGGAATACATGTTTCCCTGGGCGATCTGCGATTTTTCATCCACACCAAGGTTGCGTTTCACAGTGGGATCTTCGTCAATAAAATGGGTGAAGAAATTCCCGTTCCACGAAAGTTTATTCAGGTTTGCCATTATACTCTGACCGCGTTTTCGATACACATCAGCTTTTGCAGACACTCCGGCAAAATCGTACATTTCGGCCACTTGGTTACAAGCTTCGAAATAGCCGGTGTTGTCGCCAAAAAACACACCGTATTTTGTTTTTTCCGGAACTATAACCATTGTTGGGCTTATGGATGCTTCAGGCGTATATTCATCATCCACCTGGAAGTCCCACGAATCTATACAATATGGGCGTTTCAGTAACCGGAACCGTTCCGACCAGCGGATGGAATCGGTATAGCAATAATCGAGTGCCAGGGCTGCCGAGGCAATCGTTTTTTTCATCCATTCGTTGTCGCCGCTGGCCTTCCAGTGTTTGTAAAACATGTTCACGTAGTTGTAATCCGAGTGGTTGTCAACCGGCTGGCGGACAAACCAGGATTCGTTGTACTTTTTAAAAAAGCCAATGGGACCATAGGCTGTTTCATAATATTGATACCCATCCTGGCCATCACGTACAAAACTCCAGATCATTCCATCTTTACGCTGCACTTCCCGCAACAGATCGGTATATTCGTTTCCAAAAGGCAGAAAATACTGTATCCCGTTCATCATATTGCTGTTATCCAGGTCCCACGAAAGATACAGCTTATAGCTTTTGCCATTCCATTTTATTTCTTCATACCCTTTGCCGCCTGTCTCAAACATTCCATTGTAAAGGATATCGAAAAGCTCGGAATACTTGCCTCCATCATTCAACTGGGTAGGTGCTTCGAGGGTAAAAGTGGCAGTAGCCAGTGTTTTACCTTTCTTATCCGTAACCGTTATTTTGTGGGTTCCGGCAGCGCCACCGGCTTTAAAAACAACGAGTTTTGATGTTTTTGAGTTAAAATAGGCTTTGTTGTCAGCGTCAGTAACAGTTAAAAAACCATCCGTTGAGCAAAAGGCTGTTACTTCATCAAACGGATGAATAACTTTAGCCGGTTGAAGAATCAAAACTTCAGGAGAATCCTGGCCAAAAGAGGTAAAGTTTGATGCAATGAAGCAAAACAGGAAAAAAAGTATTTTGAAATGCTTTAAACCGGCTGTATCTATAATTTGCATTGAGTTTTTCATTGTAATATTTGTTGTTGGAAATTGCGTAATGATTAAGAATTTGAAACCTACTTTTCAGGAACCTGTTTTTTTACCAACGATAATTTACTCTTTCCAAACCAGCACATCTGCTGGAGCCATAGTTTTTGATCCGAAAATTATTTTTGCATTCACAGGCAAAGCAAATTCCTGGGCTATGCTGTTATAGTTGATGGCAATACCAAAACCGTTGCGGTATTCCATTATAACACCATCGGGCAAATCAATAACAGACAGCCCGGCAGCACTATAAACTTTCTTTATTACGCTTTTTTCAAAGGCCGCATCGTTGGTGGTTGGACCTATGTAAGTAACGGTTCCTTTGCCCAATTTACGAGAAATAACGGCTGCTTTGCCGGCATAAAACTGGTCGGTATAGGTGGCTAACACTTCTGTTTTCGGATCATTTTCGAGTACATCGGCCCACACATTCCAACTGTACTGTTTACCATAGCTAGTAATACCACCCGTCCGGTCATCGGGGAGCATATCGTAAAGCTTAACCTTACCACCTATCAGTTTAGAAATGGAACCCGCCAATGGCATCTCCCACAAATGACCATTTCTATCCTTTTGACCTGTCCGACAGGTGAGTACCAGATGCCCCCCATTTTCGACATACTTCGTCCATTTAGCCACCAAAGTGCTATCCAGCAATTGATAAGAAGGGGTAATTAACATTTTGTATTTTTTAAAATCCGCATCCTCTGCAATAAAATCAACCGGTGCACCCATTGATTTAACAGCATTATAGATACCCATGAGGTTTTTCTCAGAATCCCATCGATAGGTAAGTTTTTGTATGTTGATATCCCAAAGATTGTCGATATTGAAAAGTACGGCTGTGCGGCGGGCTTCATAATCCTTAGGATTAGTGGCTTTTGGGTTGTATTGTTTGCGCAATTCACGCATTTCTTTCATAAATTGTTCATATTCAAGTCCACCCGACGAAGGCGTAATGCCATCGGGCCCGACTATGCCGGCATGGTAAAGTTCCGAACCATACAAAGGCTGACGAAAACGGTACGAACAAGCAAATTTAAGGTCACCTGCAAAAGCATTCCACAGCCATGCGCGTACCAACCCAGGGTAAATTTGAGGGTTCAGGCTCCCCCAGTTGACTTGTCCGGGTTGCACTTCCATTACACCCGTAACACCCTTGATGGGGCGGAAATAATCGTTGGAAAAGGAGATGCGCCAGGGATCGCCCAATCGGAAACCCTGCTCACCAAGCCCTTTGCTATAACCTGCCACCGGATAAACGGTATAAGACACAAAATCGAGGTCGTTGCTGCGTCGCGCATCCACCTCGAAGTGATTGTGCATAAAATTGCTGGTTACGAACTGTTTGTTGCTGATATTTGCTTTTAAAATACTTTTTTGCGCTGACAAAAAGCTGGCACATTCATCGGCACTGAAGCGTTTGAAGTCGAGCAAGGAATGTTGACTGGACATGCCGGAGGTTTGTTTCTCCGGATTAGGCAAGGCAATTTGGGTGAAGTCATTGTAGGTTAGGCTCCAGAAACTGGCACCCCAGGCATCGTTCAACTTTTCGATGGTGCCGTATTTGTTTTTTAGCCAAGTTTGAAAGCGGGCAACTGCTTCAGGTTGATAATCTACGGTGCCATAATGCGAGGGTTCGTTTCCAATTTGCCAACCCCAAATGCGTTTGTCGTTTCCATAATGTTTTGCCATTTCGGTTACAATTTTCGCACTCAGTTCACGATACTTACTACTGCTCCACGAATAGTGCTCGCGACTACCATGCTGACTCCGTTGCCCATTGTTTTTCATCAAAAATATTTCAGGATATTTGGTAGAAAGCCAGGCGGGTGGACAGGCGGTAGGCGTACACATTACCACCTTTAGGCCATGCTTTGCTGCCAGATCAAGGGCTTTATCAAGCCACGAAAAATCGTAGTTCCCTTCGGTAGGCTCCAGTCGCGCCCAGGCAAATTCGGCAAAGTGAGTAAATTCAAAACCCATATCAGCTATTTTGGCCAAATCTCTGTCCCATTGCGACTCCGGCCAAGCTTCGGGATAATAATAAACCCCGGCTTCAATCATTTTCGATGGTTCAAAATACGGAGATTGAGCCTGGGCAGCAGCTCCTAAACTGAGCATTACTGCAAAAAGTGTGATGATGATTTTTCTCATTCTAGTTATGGTTAAAAAGAGTGCAGTTAAAAAAGGCTAAGCCCGCAAATAGGGAGATGTATTTAGTTGCTTGTTGCATCGGTTAGTATTTATTGATCTTGATTAATTAAATCTTCCATTTAGAAATTAATGATCACTTCTGTTCCCTGGGAGTATTTCAGTTTCAGCACCCCATTTTTGTCAATAATTTTCCAGGTATATCCATTACCATTTAGCTGATCCAAGTGATTTAATGATTTTCCTGAAACTGTAATGGATTTCGGTTCCGAAGCCAGCCGCAACACTACTTCGGATTCGGAGTCGAATGTTGTAAATGATATTTTATCGGCTTCGTACTTAATTTTCTGAATGGTTGAAACTGAACTCAGCAAGTGATTCTGACCTGAGGGAGCCAGCTCAGGCAAAAACGCCATGGCCCGAAGATAATGCCTGACGTAATCGCCATAGCCATCTGATAACCAGATATCATCACGCGGATAGCGGTTTTTGCCATCGAAGTCAACCATATAAGTAGCCCAGTTGAGCTGCTGTATCGCTTTTTTTACAAAGGATTGATCGCCGGTAAGGAAAGCATATTGCAGTTCGGACGATGCCTGGCGTGAGGTATGGCTATTGCCCGGAATCTTGAACGCAGTTTGCTCATTCACAGCAATTACGCCATATTTCTCCCATTGCTTATTGCCTAATTTTTCATATACCCAGTTGAAAATCCCTTTCACTTCAGTTTGCCAGTTTGGGAAGTATTCAGGATGGTTCATCATAAACTGAGCGAAGGTGATGGCATTGATCTGTGTATCACTATTTCCGACAATATCCTCAAAAAATGGTCCCCAGTGGTTGTTTTGCAGCGGGTATTTTTTCATCCAGGCCAGTATCGTATCAAATGCTTTTTGGTATTCCGCGATATTGCCTTTCTTCATTTCTATTAAATTCAGGAACAGCTCCATGGTACCCGACCAGTTGGTGGTATAATCGAACAACTGAACATCTTTTTCATTTCCGGTGAGGTCGGTTATTTTACCCGATTTACCCATGAGGGCATGAACTTTAAAGGGCAGTGGAGATACGGTATCATTTCCGGCAATGGTATGCCTGGCAAGCGTGTTGGCAATCCGGATGGCAGTTTCCAGGTAAATCCCGGTAGGCGTTTGCCCGTGGCTGCCGTTACCAATTAACTTATAGAGATTGATCAGTTCATTGCCCAAAGAACCGGCTTTGTCAGGTTGGGTGTAGTATTTCCCGATCACCATATCGCCATCGTAAATACCTGAATAAGCTAATGTATTATACGGATAGGGCAAATCGGCCCATTCGGCAGTTGAAGGTGAAAGACTGTGGCTCAGGTAATAATCGGCAATGAATTTAATGTTCTCCCTGATCCGTTCGTTGCCGGAATACTGGTACAACAGCCGCCAGGAGCAAAGCGCCATTTCGAACTGCGAACCGGCCACGCCGCGGGTGTCGTTAACTTCAGCATTCCATACCTGGTGGTTCATGTAGTAGGGCAACCCATTCATATCGGTGCGTATGGTGTCCCAGAAATTCCAGATCTGGTTGATCACAAAATCATACGATTTTCCGGGTTCGGGTGAGTACCAGGGCAATAGGGTGTTATCATCAGCATTTACATGAATAGGATGATACATCAATATTTCGTCAATAACCTTTACCTTTATTTCCGGTTGAGCAGAAGCATTTAAAGATTTGAGAACCAGAAAAAATGCGATCAAACCGGCGAATACAGAAACTTTTAGTAGTTTTTTTATCATTGTTAACGATTTAGAAAGGAATGAAATCCGAATGACAGTATCATTCCTTAGCCTTGCTGATATGCTGCCAGCCCCGCTTGTCAAGACTTGCACGAGCTTTATCTCAGTAATGGCTTTCATATTTCCACGAAAGTAAAGAATATGATTTATCTTGACTTGCATCTAAGAACAAGACTATTGACTGTATGTTATTTTGCTGATACAGTGTACTTTAAGAAAGATATATTTTCAAATAGATTTAGGATTTTGCCACGGTGGCAATGCGGGAGGCCAGATTAGATTTTTCGTTTACTCCCCAGCTTTTGAAAGTGATCAGAAATAGTTGACTTTCCTCATTTTGTTGAAGGCTTTCCGTTCATATAAAAATCAAGTATGCCACCTTTTATAATGTCCGCATGATTGATTGATATTGCTGTTACCGGTTTCTTGTTGAGTTCTGTTTTTTGGATATAAATATTGTCTTTGCCTGACCTATGATAGTTGATTTTAAACTGCTTCCCGTTTTCCATGTTCAGGGTGGTACTTTTCAACTGCGATGTTCCGAACCAGTACTTCCTATCGGCTGGATTAACCGGATAAAATCCCAATGCACTGAAAACATACCAGGCCGACATCTGCCCGCAATCGTCGTTTCCGCTCAAACCCGAAGGTTGGTTGGAATATTGCGTTTTCATGATTTCGGCTATTTTTTCGGCTGCTTTATCCTGCCTGCCAACAGCATTGTACAGGTAAGCGATATGATGCGAAGGTTCGTTGCCATGCGCGTACTGTCCCAGGAAACCCGAAATTGCGCCCGAGACATTCTCCTCCTTATTTTGTATGCTGAACAACGAATCAAGCTTCGCTGTGAATTTTACAGGTCCTCCGCACAATGCAACCAGCATATCCACCTGGTGTGGGACATAGAAGGTGTACTGCGCGGCATTGCCTTCCACAAAGGCGCTGGTTTCCCAGTCGCTCATCGAAAAGGGATTAAAAGGCATCTGCCATTTCCCGTTGGCAAGCCTGGGGCGGATGTATCCCGATTCCTTGTCGAAGATATTTTTATACGATTCGGAGCGATTCATGAAAAATATAGACTCCCTGGCTTTACCCATTTTTCCGGCCAACTGTGCGATGCACCAGTCGTCGAACGACAGTTCCAACAAGCTGGTACAACTTTCGCGAAGTGAATCGTGAGGCAAATACCCGTATTTATTGATTAAATCGTACCTGTTTTTATCACCCCGTGCCCCGTATTTGCCCCAGTACGATGGTATATATCCGTAGTTTTCTGCCAAATTAAATGTAGTGTTTGGATACAAGCTGGTAGCGGAAGTGTAAATGGCTTTCCATGCAAGTTCAGTGTTGATGGTTAAATTTCCTTTCAGGATGGCATCCACAATAACCGGGATGGCATGATTTCCGGTCATGCAATAATTCTCCGTTCCCCACAAAGTCCAGATCGGCAGGCGGCCAAATAGTTCGAAATGCTCCAGCATCGAATGAATAAATTCCACATTTTTTTCGGGACAAATAAGGGTGTATAAGGGATGTACGGCGCGGTAGGTATCCCACAGCGAAAAGGTAGAATAATATTGGCCATACCTGGATTTATGAGTTTTGAAATCGGGACCAAAATACGAACTATCCACATCGCTCACCAAATTTGGAGTTACAAGTGTGTGGTATAAAGCGGTATAGAAAAGCTCCTTTTGCGTTTCATCTGCTTCTATTTCAATTTTTTGCAAGTAGGTATTCCAGATCATTGAAGCATTTTGGCGATATTTCTCAAAATCCCAATCGGTTATTTCTGATTCCAAGTTCATTCGTGCCCCGGCAATTCCGGTTGACGAAATACCTGTTTTTATAAGTATTTCGTTGGTTTTGCCAAACAGGAATAAAGCCTGAACTGAGCTCTCTGTTGTTTGTTTCTGGCCTTGGGTGATCGCTTTCTTATCCTTTACAAAAAAGCTGGAAATGGGCTGATTAAACTTCATCACAAAATACACATTCTGCTGTGGAGCCCATCCCTTCGATTTTTTGTACCCGCTGATGGTACAACTGTCTTCAACCGTCAACCGGCATTCATAAACCATATCCGGAATCCACATTTGTTTTGATCCATAAATAGTGTGCGAAAGGTCGAGGAAAACACCCTGGGCAGATCTGTTTTCCCGGAAAGTATATTTTTGAAACCCACAGCGGCTGGTGGCTGTCAGTTCTGCTTTTACACCTGGTTTTTCTAAAAAAACGGAATAATAACCCGGGGAAGCAGATTCGTTTTTATGCGAAAAAGAAGATGGGAAATCCGGAAAACTTTGAAGGAATCCGGAATCATTCCTGTTTACAGGTATTGTCAGAATATCGCCCAAATCGCCTAATCCTGTTCCGCTCAGGTGAGTATGGCTAAAGCCAAGAATAACAGAATCCTTGTAATCATAGCCCGATGGTTTTGTAATTCGGGTATCGGGACTTAACTGCACCATGCCAAAAGGGACAGTGGCTCCGGGCACCATATTCCCTTCGTCTGTAGTACCGATAAAAAGATTCACATATTTTGAAAGCTCCTGACCATCTGTAATAGTACACTGGAAAATATAAAACACGAAAATCGCTAAAGTTTTTTTCATCAAAGCCCTTTTCATTTTTGTGAATCTGTAATAAATTCTTTTTTCCTTTTTTGATTCGCAAAAGCCATTAGCTATAATTTTCTTTTTTACTTTCATAATGCGCTGTTATTGTTAGCTACCGGGGTAGATTACATCCACTACTGAATAATTATTGTGCTGCGATTCCAGTCACCTTTATTATCTTAGTGGAACGTTCAAAATAACTTCCTCAAAACAGATGGCCGTTATAGCAGAGTTTTTTTCCAAACTATTAAATGTTAATGCCCTACGGGCAATCTTCTTTCTTTGGATTTTTTTTATTGATATTAAAGTCCTACGGACTAACCTATCTGATCCCAAGCACCTAAATCCCATACTATTATTTACCATAGAGCATTATTTTGCACTTTAATATTGATTTCTAACTCTACTACAAATGAGTAAGTTATTCTGACTTCTTTACTTAGAAATCTAAAGTCTGAGTCCACTCCGACAAGTCTTTTTTAGCCACAAAGGCACAAAGTCTCTAAGTTTCTCAAAGTTTATAGTGCTGACTAACAACACTCTGTGAGCCTCAGTGTCCTCTGTGCCTCTGTGGTTATCTTTTTTAAAGGGTTTTCGGAGCGGTCTCAAGTCTATATTTTTACGATGTACTGTTTAATTTCATCATTGAAAATGAAAAAGACATAAGTACATCCTGAAATATTAAGGTTTGTTAATGGCTTGCTCCATGGGTGGCACATATCCGTTTTCGATAAACGAAATAAAGCCAAGCAATGCACCCCAATGATAGAAGCTATCGCTCCAATGAACATCATCGCCTCTTCCGGTTTCGGCACTATAATTTTCGAAGACTGCTCCATTTTCTCTCCACGATTGCAACAGTAATTTGGAGGATTTCTTAACCAGCTCTTTCTGCGTATCGGCAGCTTCGTATTTTCTAAATCCCAAATAAACCAGGAAATTCATCGGTCCCCATATCCGGCCCTTCCAGTATTCGCCGCCTTTAAATTCCGGATCGTTCCTGGGGCACGACGGTATTACATATTCACCGTTAAATTCGAGGGGATTCAGGTAATGTTCCTGTATCATACGGTCGGCCTGTTTTTTTGAGGGTAAACCAACCATCATCGGATAAAAGTTGGTTGGCGAAATGCGTTTGTTAAACATCAGGCTGTCGGTTCTTTTGTTTAAATAAAGTCCGGTTGGGTCACTCCACAACGTTGCAAGTTGCGAACGGTATTTTTTTGATCGTCCGCTTAGTTCTTCAGCATCTTTTGTTTTTCCTAAAATAGTTGCAATATCGGCAAGTGCGTCACAATCCATCACATAAAAGCTCATCAGGCCTACATCCGCAAGTTCGAGTAATCCGGTTTGTTTGTTAAAAGGGACTTTTTCATACATAGGTGTATTATCAAGTCCTGATTCGTATGCCGCTCCCTGCCAGCTTGTTCCGCCCCAACACAAATAGCCCTGGTTGTCCCGTTTTTCAGGCCACCACCTGTTCCATGTAATCAGGTCGTCATAAACCTCTTCCAACAGCCATTTCTCTTTGTATTTCCGATAAATCTCCCTGATTACAAAACTACCCACAGGAGGCTGTGATTGAGTTGTGCTCCTGTGGCCGTATGGCGATGCCATATTTGGAATGAAACCTTTTGTCGTAATCTCTTTTGTAATTGCAATGGCATTGGTATAAGCCAGTTTCTTGTTGAACATGCTCATCATGTACGATGCAAAATAGGTATCCCAATCGAAGAGCACCCATCCGCCGCTATTTGCAGCCCATAAGCGTGATACAGGTGTAATTACCCGGTTGTTTTCGGGATCATAAATCGTATTCCAGGCCAATACACCCTGCATCGTTTTATACTCTTCGGCCAGTCCTTTGTATGCGTTAGCTATCGTTTCCTGTTTTTGACGGGCCTTTGCGATGATATCTTTTATTTCAGCAAGATTCCTGGATTTTGATCCTGTGTAAATACCTATTTCATCCTGAAGTTTGATGCTCAGATATTTCGTATAAGAGGGAACCGTATAGTCAGTAACAATATCGGAAGTAGTTGACACCTCAATTTCGCGGTTTGGGAGCACAGCCACCAGCTTATTTTCCTTCTTTATTACATAACCATCCCTATTCCACAAAAGACCCGGTTCAATGACAAGAAATTTTTCCCCGCCTGATTTTAGAACAGTAACTAAAATCACGATATCATTAT
>Ga0316612_1000339_pt1 | contig 15305 bp, 17 predicted proteins | sample MIS2016226_MG_FD_207676 | JGI IMG/M metagenome (GOLD analysis project Ga0316612, IMG submission 207676) | Microbial mat bacterial communities from Middle Island sinkhole, Lake Huron, Michigan, United States - MIS.2016.226 | ecosystem: Environmental > Aquatic > Freshwater > Lake > Sediment... | reverse complement strand
TGCGCTTCTTGCATAGTTTTTCCTTCCAATACAAACTCTATTACCCTTTCTCTTAATTCTAATCCGTAACTCATCTTTTCTTTCCTCTTTCTCTATTCTTCATTTGTTTTTAGGTATTATACTATATACTCAATTATAGCGTCGATATTAACCCTCACTGGAGCTAATTTCTTTAAACTTTCTTTATAATAGTTTATAAGTTCGCCGGATTGCCGAACCTCGTAAAGATTTGATAAATCGTGGGTAGGACGTTTTAAGACTTCTTTTTTACCTCTTTTTTTAATCTCTTCAAAGAGGTTAAATCCATTTATTTGATAGGAGCGAATTTCAAATTCACTATTTAAGAGAAATTCTCTTATTAAAGAATACACTCGCTCAGAGATTTTTAATTTAGTACATTTGTGATTTTCAATATTGTGCGGCATTAGTTTTATAATATCTAATGCAACCAGCACATCAAGACCTCTTGTATGACCAAGTTTCGGATTTAACGCTTGTGGGATTTTTTTTAGAAAATCTTTGTTAGCAATGGGAAAAGTGATCCATTTAATCTCGTCTTTATTTCTATTCAGGGAACACGCGAAAATATGAGCTAAGAGTGTTCTAGTATGTTTCAGCCAGATTTCTTTGTGCTTTGAAGTACCATCATACTTATCAGATGCTTGGGTAATTAAATGTTCTATAGTTACACCGATTGTACTCGGTAATCTATACCAAGATTCTATTAAGTAAGACTTAGCAACTTCTTTATTCATGTTTATTAATCTCCAATTAATTTAAAACAGGGTATTTATGCGGATGAAATTTATTAATAATTCATCCACTTATTATACCATTTATTTTAACAATCATTATTAAGAAATCGCTTGCGTCATAAAGCGTCTTTTAGATGTAATTTATGCGTCTAACGCCTGACGAATCGCAACCACTTTTTCTACTAAATCAGCATCAGTCATTCTTTATTGATTAAAAGGGTTGTTAATTATATTTAATTTCATGATTATTCTCCTTTCAATTAGAGTTAGGAATAAATTTAATATCTAAGCGGCAACCGATAGCCTTTGCGTAACGTTGCAAAGTGGCAAGGCTAGGAGAGTGTTTAACTTTACCGCTAGAGGATTCTAAACGAGCGATGGCGGTTTGTTTAGTGCCCATGCGTTGCGCAATCTCTTTTTGAGATAAACCCGCGAGTCGACGGGCTTTGATCATTTCAGTTAAAAGCGCAAACTCACTTTCAAGCGCATCATATTCTTTTTTAACGCTAGGATTTTCAAGCATTTTTTTAACCAAATCATTATGGCTTAACATGGCGTTTAACCTCATTCATGCGTTCAATGGCAATATTTAAGTCGTGCTTAGGCGTTTTTTGAGTTTTCTTGATAAAAGAATGCAGCATAACAATTTGTTGATTAACGAGAGTGCAATACATAACTCGCCCGATGCAATCTTTACCTTGTAATCTCAATTCAAACAAGCCGTTACCCATTGCTTTGGTGTAAGGCATACCTAAGTTAGCTCCGTCAATTAGCATTAAGTTGGTTAAATGAATGTAGCGGGCTTTTAATGAGTTAGGAAAAGAGAAAATCTCTTGCTGTACAGAATCGTTAAAGTAGCTAATTGACCAGTTCATAGCGTTAAAATATATCACTTTTGTTATATTAAGATAAAGCCTGATTCAAGTCAGCAATCAACTTTTTGGCTACATCCCAACGAACGCTCGACGGATGCGCCTTACTTTCGTATTCGCTAACAATCGCTTTTATTTGTGCGAGTTGATTGTGGTTACTTGAATCAGTTTGATTGTGGTTACTTGAATCAGTTTGATTGTGGTTACTTGAATCAGTTTGATTGTGGTTACTTGAATCAGTTTGATAACGATTATCCAAATCAAAACCACCATTTTGATTCAAGTAACTAATTTCATAGTCAACAATAGATTTCAGTAAATCCTTGACTGGTAAAGGTATTTTAATAACGGTTGTTTCATAGGTTAAAACTTTTTTTCTGCCCGCACCTTCGCGCCGTCCGCCGCTGCTCATGATTTTTCCCCTTGTTTTTGATTGTGGTTACTTAAATCAGTTTGATAACGGTTACTTAAATCAAATTGATAACAGTTACTAAATTCATCAGATTACTAAATATCGTTAAAATGATTTCTATCTTATAACGTTATAAGATAGGGCACATGATTAGTAGTAATCAAATATCGGGGTATGAATCAAAGCCCTCAATTTCACGGGAATAATGAGAAATCATTTGAGGCGTTTTATGACCCGTGACGGCTTGAATCTTTGCAGTGGGAACTTTAGCGAGGGCGCACGTCGTTATAAACCCAACTCTTAACGAGTGACCCGATACTTTTAAAATATTATTTTGTTCAACTTCATTAAACACTTTCTTAATAACTAAATTAATTGAGTTTTCGCTTATAGAATCGCCCAAATCCCCGTTTTTCTTGATATTTCTAAACAACCGTCCGCTGTTTATTTTGCTAATTTCTAACCAAAATTTTAACGCCTTTGTTGGGCACAATTTGTCATTTCTTTGTGGAATAAACTTTTGTTCTAACTTGCCCTCTTGATTAGTTTTAGATTTCTTCAAAGTTAAAACCACGCCTTCATTTGAAAATTGCACATCGTTAAAATCTAAGTTAGCTAATTCACTACGTCGAAAAGCACCAAAGAATCCGATTAAAATTAAGGCGTTATTTCTCACTTCTATTTTAGATTTTGGCTTTTTAATGTGTTCAAACAAAGAATCTTTTTTAACTGGCGCGGCTTGGCGCGTGGGCTTTGTGCCATTAACTCGCTTCATTCCACTGAAAACGGTTTTAACCAAAGGATCATTTATCGGGTTAGTCGCGCCCTTCAATTCATGCGCATAAGCAAGCGCGGCGAGTGCCTGACCTAAACTTTGAGCAGAATAATTTTCACCGTCGGCTTTTTTAATTGAGGTTAAAAAGCTAACCACGTCGGTCGAGTTGCATGGGATTGTAAAGCCGTGACCTTCGAAAACAGCTAGCCATTTTTTGTACGCCCGTTTGGTACTTTCAGAAATCGAAGCGGCAATATATTTTTTAACGTCAACCGATAGCGCGACGGGTAAATTGTTTGTAGATTGCGAGGTTATCGGATTCATTTTGAATTGACCTTTAAAGTAATATTAGAATTGATAATTACAGTTATAACATCCTAAAACTACCAAATCCATCTCTTTATTTAAAATGCTTTACGCGACTGGGAACATGGACGCTTTAAGCCAAATGGGGTCGTGGTTTGTTTGCTAAGCATTCTCAGCAAACATCCCGAAATAGCTAACGAATTAACCGTTTTTAAATCAAGTGCTCAAAGTGAGGAAACTTTAAAAGCGCAAATTTAGTTATTTTCAGGTTCAGGTAATAACCATCCCTTTTCCAGATATACATCCTCTCCATTTACTATGCTCTCTGCAATAAATCCAGTTATTACAAATAGTATTATCGAACCTGCTGTTTCTTTAGCTGTTTGTTTCCCCGAAACCTTATTTAAATAAGCTAATATTCCATTTATTGCTACAAAGGCTGCTAGAGAAACAAATATTATTTTAAAAAAACCAATAATTAATCCCATAGCTATGCCTCGATCACTATTATGCTGTATTGCTGTATTTACAGTTATAGCTGTACGAATTAATCCGTATATTCCAAGAATAGGAGATATAATCCAATGAAGTATCCAATTAACAAATGACATTTCAAATGGATTCGATTTAAATACAAATATAGCCATACTAAAAAATATGACTGGTAAAAAAGAGTTTAATAAATCACGATAATCATAATAAATTACAACCTTTTTAGTACCCCCAAGAATCAATAAATAAATACCACAAGCAAGGCACACGATAATAAAAAACATAAAGATGTTACTTGTTTCTCCACCTTTTACAGTAGCGACATTACTGCCTGTTTTGGTTTGCGTTGTAGTGGAATTAGAAGCGGTAGTGGAACTAGAAGCGGTAGTGGAATTAGAAGCGGTAGTGGAATTAGAAGCGGTAGTGGAATTAGAAGCGGGACAAATTTCGTTTCTGTCTTTCCAGCTAAAGTCCTTTTTGTTTAAGATAATCTCTTGTGCGGCATCGTAAGCAACTAAACCACAGTTTGAACGAAGAAGAAACCGAGTCAAGTTAGGTAAGTTGAGATTAGGAATACTTCCACTTAGTTGATTTTTAGCGAGATTAAGCTCAGTCAATTTAGGTAGATTGAAATCTGGGATGCTTCCGCTTAGTTGATTTTCCATAAGAAAAAGCACTTGCAAATTAGGCAGATTGAAATTAGGGATACTTCCACTCAGTTGATTTTTCCAAAGAAAAAGCTCAGTCAACTTAGGCAGATTGAAATTAGGGATGCTTCCACTCAGTTGATTTCCAGAGAGAAAAAGCTCAGTCAACTTAGGCAGATTGAAATTAGGGATGCTTCCACTCAGTTGATTTCCAGAGAGAAAAAGCACTTGCAAATTAGGTAAGTTGAGATTAGGGATGCTTCCACTCAGTTGATTTTCATCGAGTAAAAGTCTTGTCAAATTAGGTAAGTTGAGATTAGGAATACTTCCACTCAGTTGATTTTTAGCGAGATTAAGCTCAGTCAATTTAGGTGGTAAGTTGAAATGACGAGCATCCCCACTACAACGCACACCATACCAACTGCACGGGGTATTGGTCTCATTCCACCCCGTTTTGTTTGTCCATTTAGTCCCACCAGTGCTGTTGTAAAACTCTAATAACGATTGACATTCAGAAACGGGGATTTCTGTAACGGCATTACAATCGGTTGCCGCCTGCGTAGAGTTCGCGCTCAACCATACTAATAAAATAACCCATTGATAAAACTTCATTTTTGAAAAAACCATCCAGTCCTCCTAAAAAATCCTTAAAAAATTCCTTATTATTATATAAAACAATTTTAAAGTGCGCTTGCATTCGCAATTCTTAGTATCTACAATGTATCAATAGTTAATCAGAGAGAATTTTTATGCAAACAACCGTTCAAAAATGGGGGAATAGTCTTGCCCTTAGACTTCCCAAACCTTTTACGACTGAAATCAATATTTCTGAAAATTCTACCGTCGACATCTCGATAGAGAATAACCAGATTGTGATTAAGCCCATCAAAAAAACACCTATTAACCTTGACGATTTAATCGCCGCAATAACGCCCGATAACCTTCATTCTGAAATATCTACAGGTCAACTCGTTGGGAATGAAATATGGTAAGCAACACTTATATTCCTAAGCGTGGTGATATTGTATGGCTTGATTTCAATCCTCAAACAGGTCATGAGCAATCTGGAAGAAGACCCGCATTAATTCTTTCACCTTTAAACTATAACAAAAAAACACATCTTGCTCTGGTTTGTCCTATTACAACACAAATTAAATCTTATCCCTTTGAAGTTTTACTACCTATTGATTTATCTGTAAAAGGTGTTATACTATGCGATCAAATTAAAAGTCTTGATTGGAAAGAACGTAACGTTGCTTTTGTTTGCGAATTGCCTCAATTTTTACTTAATGAAGTTACCGACAAAATAATCGCGTTAATTCATTAAAGATGGACAAAATAATTTTTTAGCAGTACCATTAAAAAACCCGCTACCTTTTCAGATAACGGGCTTCCCGCCGATAAAAGAGTTTCGACCCTCCTTTAAAGGCTATTTTCAACAGTGAGAGTTAGTCACCATGAAAACTGCAATCAATTGTACCGCTATTTTGCCTTTTCAGGCAATTGTGCCTATGTTGGCTGACCTCACTCAACTTGTGAGAAATCAACATCATGAAGCGCAACCCGTCCCCGATATTATCTGTCGATAATTTAGCTTCCTCTGCAAAGAATGCTCAAAAAGAAGCCGTTCAATCGGTTTGTCTATCCTTTAGCAATTCTTTATATCACCTTGAAAACTCTATCATTGTCTCCTCAAAAAATCACAGCGACTTAGTTTTATTCGCTGGTGAAAAAATCACGCCTGTCGCGCCTACCAAATCATTTTTTTCATTTGGTACGAAAGCCAAAGCCCCTCCGTTGCACAAAACAATTACCGCTGCTGTTATCGCAACGATTAATCAATTCGTTAATAAAGTTGATTTAAAAACCTTAGATGAAATCAAAACCGCGCTATCAGAAGTTAATGAGCATTTTGAGAACGTCGATAACGACCCGAACCCGTTTGGTTTTGATCTTAGCGGAGGCGCGTTATGAAATCTCAATTACTCGCTTCTCTAGTTGCGGGCAGTGCAGTCGCAATGGTGCTTTACATTATCGCCAGAAAACACGCTGTTGCTCTCATTTGCTCATTATCGCTTGCGGTAATTCCACTTGCATGGCTTGGTAGCTTTTTGTTTCCGATAAGTTCGAATAGTTTTATGTTCTCGATTCAAGCGATTCTAATAGCCGCTATTGCCGTGATTTTATTTGGGGCTTATTTTAAGACTTTGAAATGGTCTACTAACCAGTCAGATCATTATAAAATCGTGATTTCTTTGATGTTAGCGACGGCGTTGAACTATGCCACTATCGGTTTTGAGAAACCCGTTAAAAAGCCCTCTTTAATCGACGAGTTTATCGCTTGGGTTAAACCAACAAAAGGAGCATCAAAATGAAATACTTTATTATTTTGATAGCTTTATTGAGCACGCCTACCAATGCAGACGTTCAAACAATGATCAATAACTGGAAAAAACACAATGATCAAGTAATGGATTTAAAAAAGAATCCTCAAAAATACGGACTTGCTCCGCGTGGTTTCTATGAAATCCAATATGCCGCTGTTACCCTTCAAATAGCGAAATCTGATTTTAATTGTAATGCGAAAAATCGCAAACGTTGCTCTAATCAAATCGCTAAAATTGAGGTGAAATAATTATGCAACTCGCAAATTCTCAAAATGTTAAATCTACCCTTGTCGTTATCGGGTTCGTTATGACAATCACGGCTATTTTCACCGCTGGCTATGTCTACCAATCCTTTGCAATTGATCCTTTTGAAAAAGTCGTTTATGCAATCTTTGGAATTGTGTTTGCTGTGTTAGGTGCTTTATTTTTACCAAGTGCTGCAATTTTATGGAAAAGTGGTCACGCAATCATTCTAATTTGGGGTTATTTGTGGGCGCACCTACAGAATTTTAGGTTAATTAAATTATCCTATTTTATCTAAGTCTATGCTTGTTACAGCTCATAAAATATATTTACAATTTATTAAAAAGAGCTTAAGATATTTTATCTTAAACTAAAAAAGGAGTAAAAAATGTCTATAAGTGCAGCCACAGTAGCAGGGCTAATACGGGATTTTATGGTTAATAACAATAATAAAGATGTCTTAACAATTCAATGGGATAAAATGTATAAATTAGCTGAACGGGAACGATGGAAAGAGGCATTTCAAAATAGTTTAACAGCTGAACTTCGTAAAATAAATATGCTAGTAGTATTTGGCAGTTCTGTTGTTGTTATCGCTAAAGATTATAACTTTTCCCCTTTCGATTAAATTTAGTAGCGGTTGTGATATAAAAGTGAGTGAAATTTAACTCTAACTCATGGTTATACCACTACCGTCTGGTTAGTTGTGGGATTGTTAGGTGGACGGACTGTTTATCAAGGCGAGTTTAGCCGTGAAAATATACCAAAAAATACTCTAAAATCTGATTTGAGCAACGATAAGCATAATCCATTGCCAAATGCTAAAAGCGGCTTAAATGAAACCCTAGCAACTGCTAAAGAGGAAACTAACGGGTTAGCTGTGGGAAAATTGTAACCGATAAATCTAAGCCCACTATCGAGGAAAATTTACTTGATAGTAGTTTATCGGTTCTCAATTTGGGCGCGGTGAATAAGGCAATGGCTAGTAGCGATAAAATCGACGGATTCAATAATTTAGCTGAAAATCAGGTCAATGACTATATAGCCAATGACTTAAATAAGGCAATGCCTACTAAAGGCAATGACTTAGATAATAGAAACCAAATGCCTGAATACAAAGCAGTGGGCGGTATCTACCAATGTGAGAACTGTGGCAATGATTACACTGCAAAAACAACATGGCAAAAATATTGTCCCGTTTGCAGTGCTGAGAGAAAAGCGGGCGTTATGAAATCTAAGTTTAAGAGGAAGTGATTCGTGCAAGGCATTGGCTTTTTAAGTTAATGCCTTAATTATTTAATTTATTAATGCTTTTTATTTTATCATTGAAATATTTGGTAGTGGTGCATTTGCTGAGTGATGGTCTTTATATTTCAAGAAGTTAGAACAGAATTTCACGCCATTGTGCACCATTACCAAATATTTATAGACTAAAAATAAAAAAATATTATATGTTGGGATACTAATGCAAGCCAGATATGTTGAATAATTACTTGATATTTAAAATAAAATTAAAAAGACGAACTAACGAAGATAGGTTACGCGATAATTTGTTATTATAATATGCAAAAAAAAATGCCCTCACGAATGAAGGCACTTTTTTAAATCCAGACCCCAGCCCTACCGTCGCCAAACTGTTTGAGCATGGGAATTAGCAGCAAACCAAACACCGCCTTTGTTTATTTAACGCTAAATTGATTTTGAAGTAAAGATTATTAACAAAAGTATGTATAAATTAACAAACCATTAACAATGTTAATTGTTACATCTTTTACAAATAAAACAATAGGTTAAATTAAAAAAGTGGTGTTTCCAAACAAAAACACGTCGTGATGACGCTTAGAAGGGAACATAGCCATGAACACTTACAATCAAGTATCTTTATTAATTGATTTTATTAGACAAAATAGTGAATTTGCTGATCAATTTGATCTCGCCGCTATCAACTTAAACGGCAAAAACCGCATCGATAAAGGGCGGAAACAAATTTTATACTGCAAAACGTCCGCTAAAGGCTTCATAAGCGCGAACCTGTTTGATATTCGCACGAATGAAACTAAACACTTTAGTGGTTTCGAAGCCCTAAAAGATGATAATTTTTACTCCGCGCCCAAATTCTACAAATCCGTCCCCTTAAAACCCGTCGTTAAAACGACTAAAACGCCCGCTAAAACGTTTAATGATTGGTTAGCATACTATCAAGCCCTACCAGTCGAACTCCCCGCTACAGTGCCTTATTTTTCCCAAAAAATAGGTAACGGTAGACTTGCGTTTATCGACGGGTTGCGAGTTGGTAAATACTTTGGAATTGACGCGGCAATTGTGCCATTGCGTAACTTCAAAGGTGAAATTAAGAGTTTCCAATTCTTTGCTGACAAGGCATTAATCCACGATTCAAATAAAGTATTTTGTGAGGGCGTTAAAAGCACGTCGACGCGCTTTGGTGTGGACTTAGATATAAGTAATCGGCAATTTATCGGGGAAGGCATTGCGACGCTTATATCGGGCTTTAACGTTGTTAAAAACGATTTGGGATTATCCTTAGAAACCGATTGTTTTATCAATGGCTTAAATGCTGGCAATATCAAAACTTTAGTTTCTCAAAACAAAGAATCATTAACAAATCCAATATTCTTTGCAGACAATGATGTAATTAATGCTACAAATCCAAATAAACAAAATATCGGGTTATTAACTGCAATTGAATCAAGTTTTGTTTTAGGTGTTCAAAATGAGCAACGCATTTTAATCCCACAAGACAATGGCTTGAAGTGCGATTTTAACGATATTGAGAATAAAGAGAATGCGGGTTATTCATTTTTAAGTGCCAAAGAAGCATTAAAACAAACCGACTTATTAAATCGCAATACGATTGAAAGTAGCACACTAGGATTAAAAGAAGTTGTTCATTTGAAAAATAAATCGGGTGATTTTGTTCAAATAACAGCCAAAGAATTAATCGCTAAACACATTGACAAATCTGATTTGACGATCCAAATAAACCGTAAAAATAAAACCCATGATTGTGAGTTGATCTGCAACGGTAAAGACTACTTTCTAAGTGCGATAAATGAGTTTGCACTCTTCTTTTTACCAATAGAACAATATCTATTTGAGAAAGTTAGAAACGGCAAAACAACCTATTTCAACGCATTAAAAGAAGGCATTAACTTAGAGCTAAACAACCGCGTCAATAACGAAATTGATGTAATCGTTTCTAATTTAATGCGAGTGGATTATCGAGGCGCGAAAGAAATTGTTTTAGATAAAGATTCCTTGGAGCATGGTAAATACTTACCTCTTTATTTAGCAAAATTAGATTATGCTACGATTTTATTCCACACGCCGATGGGGTCGGGAAAGTCATTTCTATTTGGTGAAATTATTAAATTAGCACGGGCATATAATCCCAATATTTCAATCTTGACTGTTAGTCCACTTGTTAGCTTAATTGATGATCTGTCACGGCGTTTGAAATTAATAAAATACAGTGACGTGAACGGATTTGAAACAAATCAATTAATTACAACCTTGCACTCGCTAATTAAACACCTTGAACGATTTGAAAATGAAACTGGCGTATTATTCCTTGATGAAATAAATCATATTTTAAGTTTATTTAACTCAACGACGTTAAAATGTAATACAACTAATTTATTTACTCGTTTTAAACAGCTGATTAAAAATGCGAAGAAAGTTTATATTGCAGACGCTTATTTATCGCAACAAAGCGTTGATTTTATCGTGGATTTAAGAGATATAAATAACGCAGCGGTTATAAAATATGATGTTTCAGAATCGCATAATAAATCGTTTCAACTCTTTGAGCACGAAAGCACACTAGATAATGAGATTTTAGCAACAATTGAGAACAATAAGCACGTTGCAATTGTTTGTAGTAGCTTGAATAAAACTGAAGTAATTTGTAAGGCAATCTCTTTAAATTATCCAACAAAGAAACTGCTAGTCATTAATGGAGAAACAACGGGTAACACAGACGTTCAAAACTTTCTAAATAATCCAAATGAGGAACTTAGAAACTACGATGTTATTATTTACTCGCCTGCTATTTCTGGTGGTGTATCATTTGATGATTTGGAATTAACGCCAGACTTTGAAATATTTGGTTACTTCATGCCATTTGTGCATACTGCTCAAGATTTTATGCAAATGCTCGGTCGGTTTAGAAGGAAATCCGATATTAAATTATTTATTGATTCGGGTTCTGACATTTCAATTGATTTAAAACTAAAATCATTAAATGAGGCTAACAAATTAAACAACCTTGTTTTGATTGAATTATTAGAAAGCACTTTTAATAGTAGCGATAATGAGTTTGTTGCTCATGCGGTCGAGGTTATCAGAAAAGAAATTGAACGCGGCAGCGGGCTTTCTGATTTGGATAATTTTATTATTGACCTCATTAAATCAGAAATAGAACAAAAGAAATATGCGCGTCATATTTTGATTAAACTTTTAGAGAACGCTGGTTATAAAAATACTGGCGTTGTTATTGGTAAGAATGAGGACGCAGCTTTGCTTTCAAAAGAAGCTAAAGAAGCGGTGATTATAGAAAAAATTGATTGCATTCAAAAAGAGCAGTCAATTGATGAAGTTGAATATAACGCCTTGCGGAGAAAGCATAAGCGTTCGACTAAAGAATCAAATCAACTAATGCGATTCAAAATAGAGAATCGTTTTAAATTAGATTTGACTTGTGAAAATATTAAATTTGTTCTCACAAGAGAAATTGAAGTTGCAGCGGCATATAAGGCAAGTTTGTTGTTTTTAAGCGATAACAAATTAATTGAGAAAGCACTCAAAGAAATTGATTTTGAATCGGATAATTATTTACCCGCTGTTTTGCGTAAATACCACTTACTTATCAATTCAGTGCAAACTCAAATTTTCAGCGCGTTAAACATCAAATTGAACGCCGACGGGTTCGATGTTAGTGATTCTAAGCCTGTGACAATTGAATCGCTTAACGAGTGTTTTAAGTGGATTAAACAGCGTAACAATCGGATTGCAGCGGCGGGGTTTAAGCCTCTACCTTCGCAACCAAATAATCGCATGAAATGGATAACTGACTTTTTAAGTGGTTATGGGTTTGGGGTCGATAAGGTCACAAAATTCCTTAGAATAGACAAGCCATTAATCGGGAAAATAGCAGTAAATTTGACACAACAAAAGTAATGACTTTAATAAATCGGATTTTACCTTGTAAATTATTGATAAAATTAAATAAAAAGGTAATTTCAGTGAATAACTAGCCCTATATAATACCTAACACTGAAAACACCAATTACTTTCGTAAAAACAGCAACTTATAAGCTATTTTCTGGTTTATTAAATCCATTTTACGATTTATCTATCGTATCGATAGGTTAGTTAAAAAAAACCGTGTTGTAGAGTTTTAATCGTGCTTTGCTTTTGGTTGGTTTATCTATGGTGAGACCCGCAATCCCTTTAGAATCGTTAAATGTCAAAATGGATAGGCTGATAGGGTAAAATCGAATAAACGGCTAAAAATGGCAAAATAAACGCCATTTAGGGGTATTAAACCAACTAGGTTAAAACCCAAGCGCACTAAAACGCGATTTAAGGGTCGTTTATGGGGGAGAGGTCATGAAGGGCTTGGACAATGCGGACGGTTTCCACAGATACCTTGCAGACGCGGCAAAGGAGGTCGATGACGTGCTCTTTGTGGTCAGCAAATTTGTAGGTATTGAAATTTTGAGCAATCGTGGCATCTTTGGAAGTTTTTTCTTTGTACTGGTCAAGAACCCACTCAAGGGCACTTCGATTGCCTAGAAGGTACTCCCACGCTTCTTTAGGCACATTTTCAAGCCGCGTATTGTCATCGAGTTGAATTGTGCCATTTGTTTTATCAGCTTTTAATTTAACTTTGGGAATTTTAGCTTTGTTGGTGTCGATGCGAGTTAAGGGATATTTTTCAATGGTTTCATAATTGAGATGTAAATCAATTAATTCTTTACCCAACTTAGCCCATTGTTCAAAATTATCGTAGAAAGGAATGCGAGGAAAGTTGCGCTTTAAATTTTGTTCATATTTTTGGCGGTATTTAGGATTATGCAAAACCGCATACACATAATTAAAAATTTGTTCTTTTGTAATCTCTTGATTGTTATAATGCTTTTGAAATAACTCTAATGCCCAATTTGTAATATTATCTTGTGGTTCGCCTTCTTTATCGTAAATACAGAAAGGCAATCCTAATGAACCCGCCGCAGAACCAACAAAATGTAAATCAAATATTTTATCTGAAATATTTGTTAGAAATGGTTTTTGAGAGCTTGCATCGGTAAAAATAATACAGTGATTTTCTTTCTCTCCATTTTTTCCAAAAATATTTGGTAATTGATACTGCATTTCATTTAATTGCTTGCTAAAGTAAAGCTGTTTCTTTATAAAAGGTCGATATAGTGTGTTAATGATTAAATTATTATCAAATTGATATTTAATTCCATTTTCTAAATCTTTTTTAACTGCTCTTGTCCATTTAATTGAATAATCTAAATCATTATTAATTATTTGTGTGTTATAAATTGAAATAAGGTATTTTACCTTTTCTTGCAAATGTTCTTTTAAAAAAGCATAAACCCAATCATCTCTATTTGTTACAACCCCTAATGAAAATAATTTAAAAATAGCGTGCTGATTTTTACCTAATTTAGTTTGCTTATCACAAACGGGAATTAAGGATTTAAAATCGTTATCGGTTTGATTAATCCAATTAGCATCGTTATCGGGAAAAATTTTATTATCAGAATTATCAGGCTTAAATAACTCTTTAAATTTAATAGAACTAATAAGTTGTAATTTCTCTTGTTTGCTATCGAAGTTTGGCAATCGATAATAATAAATTTCCGCTTTTTCAGAAATATTATTTGTCTTTACTAAAAATAGAATGGCAACACCTATTGTTATTCCAAATACATTATCATTACTATCTGTGTTTTTACGCATACCGCCGCCTAAATCAATGATATAAGCAAAATCAAATTCTTTGCTAATACATTTTCTAAATCCATCAAATGTTGTACTATCAATAAATGAGTTATTTGTAATAAAAGAAATTATCCCTTGTTCATTATCAATTCTATCCGTTGCCCAACGTAAAAATCTTGCATACATATCATAAACTTTGGTTTTTTGAGCGGTACTTTCCTTAATGTAAGTCTTTCTTATTTGATCATCGACAGATTCATATACGCGATTTTTATTATTATCGTTCTCATTTTGTTGATTAGCATTATAAGGCGGGTTTCCAATAATCACACTAATATGTTGCTCATTTTGTGTTTTAATGCGCTCGGTATTTTCCACACTTAAACCGAACATTGGTTTAGTTGTTCCTTTAATACCAAAACCCGTATTGTCAAGCGTATCAACCCAACAAATATTTTTAAATTTATTATCAGGTTTAATCTTTTTCTGTTTAAAATAGGATTCCATTTTTTGTCGATAAGTATATTCAATATTTAAGTTTGCAATGTAGTAAGGAAGCAAACCTAATTCATTACAATAAATATCTTGCTTATATTTATATTCCAAACGATGCGGCGGTAAGTAATCAATTAAATCACAAATATACGTTCCTGTTCCTACGCATGGGTCGAGGATTTTAATACCTTCATTTGCTAAAGTTTTATTAAAATGTTTTTCTAATAAATAATCAACGCTTTCAATTTGAAATTTAACGATTTCATGCGGGGTATAAACTACTCCCATTTTGTCTGCGGCTTTGGGATTGTAGATTTTATAGAAATTTTCATAGATCATTTTTAAAAATGCTTGTTTATCATGATAATCTTTGATTTTAACGGCATTTGTGTGAATAATACTGTAGAACGCTTGGATTTGTTCTAAAACCTCTTGTATTTCATCTGAAAAGGTTTCTTGAATAGTATTTAGTTCCGTTGCAACATTATTCTGTTTATGAAAATTTGCATTCCTAAAAACACTGCTAAAAATTTGTTCGGTTAAAATATGTTGTAATAGTATTTCATTGATATTACTAATAGTAATATTTGGATTAATGCTTTCTTTGCAGGCTTTTAAAAAATTTTGCTGTGCTTTAATAAAAGGAGGGTTGTAACCTTCGATTTCTTGAGCAGAAATGAGATTTTTTAATTTATTTAAAATATCAGGCAATTGTTTTTTAAATTGTTCAATCGCGTTTTCAAATTCTTTAATATCTTGGGTTTTAAAACTAACAAATTGGGTGAGTAATTTATCTAATTCCTGTTCATTAGTTAATTTTGCAGGTAGTGCATAATTTAGGATGATATGGTATAATGTGATATTAAGAAAATAATAGAGGAAATAAAAGAAATGATTTGTCCAAGATGTGGTTCAAGTTATATTGTGAGAAATGGAATAAGTTTATCAA
>Ga0316612_1000338_pt1 | contig 15310 bp, 9 predicted proteins | sample MIS2016226_MG_FD_207676 | JGI IMG/M metagenome (GOLD analysis project Ga0316612, IMG submission 207676) | Microbial mat bacterial communities from Middle Island sinkhole, Lake Huron, Michigan, United States - MIS.2016.226 | ecosystem: Environmental > Aquatic > Freshwater > Lake > Sediment... | reverse complement strand
TATGGAACAGCCCTTTTAGGGTAAATGTGTCAGTTAATGTATTGCCGTTTGAGTTAATGTAACCAAAGGTTCGCCAAACTGAGGGTCGTTGCAGTAAGGCCAGCGCTGCGTAAACTCTTCAGCAGTGATGAAAGCCATATCAGCAGTAGCAAAAGCCCCAGCGCTCACGCCACCTACAAAAATCCATGCAGTATCCACACCAAACTGTGCAGCATTATGTGCCAAATAGCGGACTGAAGCATGTAAATCCTGTATGGCCCTATAAATGGCCCTGTTCGATGAGATAACTACTTCGGGTGTAACCAACTGGCAATTAGGCACAAAGTCCCACCCCAAGCGGTATCCAATGGTAGCGGCCACATAGCCTCTTTTTGCAAATTCCATGCAGGCTGATGTAAGATTGTTTTTATCGCCGCTAATGAACATGCCGCCGTGCATAAGCACAATAAGCGGACGTGCCGGTAAAGTTTCTATTGAAGGTGAAGGATAGTAGATATTGAGTTTCAAATCCACATTTGTTCCTGTATAATCCAAAGCCGAGCCATACACCACATTCACTGCTGAGTCAATCTGGGTTTCAGTGAACACAGCCGCCTCGGTAAAGCGGTTGCAAGGTGTACAATACTGGGCAGAGACACCGTAATGCAGCAGGATAAAAAATATAATCAGGTAGGTTTGGGCTGTTTTTGGATGCTTGTCAACAAAATACATTTCAAGTTTTCGATAAATCCCTTTGGTGCATTTTATATTTTCATACTTATCATGGTTAATAAACCCCCACAATCCATTTGGGACTATTCCAGATGTATTATGAATCCCCCAATTTGCTGCCATTTTGTATAATTGCAGGCAAAATGATTCCCAATTTGTTTTTGATATAGGTGCCATAGCTCCAATATGTTAGAGTGCCATTTTTGGATTCGCGCCGTAAAAAACGTGATAAAATTAGCTTAGCCGGAAATATTGTAATTGGGGCTTTTAAGTCAAGCAGGGTTTGATCCAAAATACATCTGGCAAAGCTAATTAAATTTTGTTTAAGCCGGATGGGATAATAAATTCGTGGCTAATTCTTAGTTTGAGGTGCTATTTAACAAACATTTGCTACAAGATTTTTTTTATTGTCCTTTGTCTTGACACAAAGGACCAAAAGTCAAGGCTTTATATAAATTTTACACATCTGTACGCCTCGGTAAACACCCGCAAAACAAGGCTTGATAATTTGGGAACAACATCCTGAGAGTAGGTGAAGCTGTGTTTTGCTACGCACATGCCCGCGCGGTTTACCTTCGGCTACATCTGCGTAAAATTTCTATAAGGCCAGTCCCTAAAACCTCGAAATCTACAATATTTACACAGCGCCTTCCGAACCGGTTTTGCCGAAAGCAAGAACTTTCTTACGAAGGACTGGCCTAATAAAAATACAATAGTGGTTCTTAGCCGGAGGTATGTGTGTAGGGCATGTGCGTAGCAATACACAGCAACGACAAAAGTATGGGATTGTACCATCTCCCATGCCTTGTATTGCGGGGAGATACCTTCGGATTAGAAACACATTGTATTTTTGTAAAGCCTTGATTTTTTGTTTACTTTTTGCCCTGTACTGAGCTTGTCGAAGTATCAAGCAAAAAGTAAAAAAACTAAAATATTTTGACCTAAGTTTTGGTTTTGATGACAGTCGGTTAGCACATTAAAATAAGAATTAGCCAAATTCGATAACAATTAATTTGATGCCGTTTTAGTGGACAAACTGTAGTTTTACAATTATTGATCCGACACGAAACCATAACGAGTAGATGCACCACTCGAAATAATACTTTGAAGCTAACAATTACCGGATATTAAAATGAAATTTCGCCGACATATACCCGAATTGAGGTTACTATCCATTGCGTATTGAGCTTGGCCCGACAAACTGAAACATGAAGAATTGATACTATTGATATTTGAATTATAACTTATTCCGGTAATTAGTTTTGCAACATAAACGACAACAATTTTGTTACATCATTTCAGAAACAATAAATTCCCTGATGGATACAAAGCCACAAATGATTATCTTTGTAATCCTAATGGCAACTTTGTTAACGATTTTGAACAAACAAATCGGAAACATAACCTACAGCCTCACAACATTCAACACAATAGTATTAAATAAAATTTTATCGTCACGCTTCCGAAAAGATGACGGTTCGTCCAAAGAAGCAAGTTTGACAAATTTTTTTTGCCTCTTGGCTATTTGATATTACTCCCCGATCTTGTAACCTTAAGAACAAACTGGTTTACTTGAATAAGCAATCAAATCTATCTACTGTAAAATTGGTTAAACTATGGGTACTATTCAAATCTTCATAGCATCTTCCTCCGAATTGGCGCAGGATCGAAAGGAGTTCCGCGATTTCCTTAGTGTAGAAAACGACCGTCTGCATACAAAAGGCGTTTACCTTAAACTGATACAATGGGAAAATTTCCTGGATGCGGTTTCTCAAACCAGTCTTCAGGATGAATATAACAAAAAGCTGAAAAGTGCTCAAATCGTTATATGCTTGTTTTTTAAAAAAGCTGGAAAATATACCCAGGAGGAATTTGATACGGCCCTGCAACAATTTAAAGAAACAGGCAGCCCGCTCATTTACACTTATTTCAAATCCGGGGCACCCGAACCCGATCCTAACGATCGTTCAGCTAACGATTTAAAATTGTTCAAGAAACGACTGTCGGATATCGGTCATTTTTATACGGTGTACAACAATATTGATGATTTAAAATACCAGTTCCGCAAGCAGCTCGACAGGCTTGAGGACAAAGGCTTTATCGTATTACAGGAGGAAATTAAACAGGAAACCAAAGAAGCGGTTACAAATTATTTCAACGTAAAGAATTCGGTAATAGGATCTACCATTTCTGCCGGCGGCGATGTGAATATTGGCGATAAAATCAACAATACCGCCGAAACATCAGGCAGCAACAATATAATCATTCAGGGTGTAAACGACAGTACTATTACCGTAAATGTAAACGGTCAATCGCAGCAGATAGAGAAGAAACTGGATGCATTGCAGACCCTGATGGAGCAAATGGCTGTAAAATCCCTTCAGTCGGCCAACAATGTTTATCCTATCAGTTCGATTACCAATGCCAATTTTGGTTTTTTGATGGGGCAGGCCGGGCGCGATAAATCTTTGCCTTCCGAACTGGCACAAAATCTGGTTGGTGATGGAAACGCCTGGACACAAAGTTTGCGGCAGGAGTTGGTTAAACAAGGTATTTCGGTAGGTAACCAGCCCATGAGCATTTTTCAGAATTATGGCTGGCTGGTGCAAATTTTTTTACAAAAAATGGGTACTGCCATAGGCCAGGAGAAGACCCTGCGCCGGCTTTCATTTATGGCAGAAGCTTATCAGTCTTCGCTCCGGTATTTATGTTATATTCAGTTGGCCCAGGCTATACAACTGGAAAACAAACCGAAGCTTGGTATCATTTCCGATTTTATCCAAATGGAAGGAACCCGTTACCTTGATTTCGATTATACCAGTTTGCTGCTTATTACCACCGATGCAATTGGGCAAAACGGGTTTATGAAAGAAATAAACAAGTTTGTGGGTGAACTTACCGATACTGAATCTTCATTATATGGAACCGGCATTTACTTGCAGAACCAGCGGCAGAATTTAATGAAAGGCACTATTGCGGAAGACGATAAACTTCCCGAAATGCTCGATGAATATTTAACAGCTTTGGCATACTGGCTGCGAAAACTATCATTTCTCGCCAAATACCGGTTGGTTTCAATCAAAGACATCAATCTCAATTACCGCTTGGGCACTGCGAAAAACTTTGTTCACAAATACGGCGAATTGCATGGGATTTACACTGAAGGCGATTCAACAGGCGAAGATTATAATTCCAAATCCATCGAGGGCTTATTTACTTACAACAAAAGCATCTTATTGTTTAAAGGAACGGACATAGCAACCTGTATGGATAAAATCCAGGATCAATCCTCCTATTTGTGCCTTTCGCCCCTTGTGATTGATCAAAGCGTTTACACCGATAAATCAACACAAACTCCCGAGATTTACTATTATGCCGGTTATGAAAAAGCAAAACGCAGGTATAATTATATGCAGTACAAAAACGAACTGGCATTTGGCGGAAAAGGGGATATAGTTTCCAATAAATCAGTAGGCGTTTTAGAACAAAACAATAATCAATCCCTGTTGGATGAATTGTTTGTGCAACTGGAAGATGTTTTTAAACCTCTTAAAATCAAACAAGCATGAGCCAGACAAATTCACCCTTCAAATTCCTCGATTCGTACCAGCAGTCGGATGCTGATGTTTTCTTTGGCCGTGAAAAAGAAACACAAGACCTTTACAATGCTCTGAGCGGCGTAAAACACCTGATGGTTTATGGCCCTTCAGGCTCCGGAAAAACAAGTTTGGTTGAATGTGGACTGCGCAACCAGTTTTCCGATGCCGATTGGTATGCGATAACCATCCGTAAGGGAGCCGATATCAATGCTTCTGTTTTTGCAAGCATCAATAGCGCCCTGCTGGAAAAATTTGAGATAGACCCGGTTACCAAAATGCCTGTGGATATTCAGATGGAATTCGGCCAGGCCATCGAGCAATTATTTACCGAACGTTACCAACCGGTGTACCTCTTGTTCGACCAGTTTGAGGAATTGCTTATATCGGGCAATGCCGACGAAAAGAAAAAATTCTTTACCCAGCTCAACAAACTCGTGCGCAATAAAGTGCCTTGCCGCATCCTGCTCATCATGCGTGAAGAATTTATCGGTCACCTGTCGGAATTTGAGCCACTTTGTCCAAGTATTTTCCAACACCGGTTTCGGGTTGAGAAAATGGGACGGAAAAATGTGGAGGAAGTTATTTACAACATACTGGAAGCGCCAAAGTATAAAAGCTATTTTAAAGTGGATGACAGCCAGAAACTGGCCGAAAGCATTTTATCAAAACTTCCGGATAAACGGAAAGAAATTGAACTCGCGCATGTGCAGGTTTTTTTAGGGGAACTCTGGGATCGTGCCCAAGCCGTTAAAAAGAAGGAACAACTTCCGGTGTTGAGCGATAACCTAATACATGACGATGATAACCTGGAAGCGGTACTGGAAAGTTTTTTGAAAAAACAAATAACCGCACTGGAAAGTACTTATGGTGAACGGGTGCCGCTTGAATTGCTGGCAGCCATGATATCCGAACGCTTTACCAAACTTCAGTTAAGCGAAACGGATATTTCAGGAGATCTTGAGCACAAAAAAGTTGTCAGTAAAAAACCAATAGCCGCACTATTGAAAGAACTGGAACAGCGCCGCATTATCCGCACAATTAAAGTAGGTGATGAAATTCAGTACGAAATAAGCCACGACGTACTTGCACTGGTGGTAGGGCAAAACCTTACCGAGGAAATGAAATTGCGCGAAAAGGCTGGTGATATATACAAAGTGTACCAGGAACGGAAGGGATTGTTTACCCAGGACGATATTGATTACCTGCGGCCATTTCAGCAAAGCCTTTCTTACCCACCTGATTTGCAGGCCAGGATTGATGGCAGTATTGCTGCAATTAAACAGCAGCGTGAGCAGGAACAGGCAAAAACCAGAAAGCGATTACGAACATTGTATAGCCTTTTGGGAGCAGCAATGATTGCACTTGTTATTGCATTGATTACAGGGTATTATGCTAACCAGGCAAGCATTGAGGCAGAATCATCATTGAAAGATATGATAAAGGCACAGGCAGAAAAAGGTAAAACCGAATTTATCAATCTCGAGAGTAGGGCGAATATTATTTTGAGCGCAGAAGGTTGCCCCGATGCGATAACTCATTTAATGGATTCCATTTCTAAAAAAAATCCTGATAGTATCAACATGAGATTGAGGATAAAAGCCATCAACGACACTGCACAAATAAAGGGATATTGTAAATAATGAACCGTCTTCTGTTTTTCATTTTCTGTATGCTCCTCTTTGTTGATGCAAAGGGGCAAAGCAGCTATTCCGAGGCTATATACCAAGGCGATACGGCTTACGATAACAAACAATATAAAACCGCCATAAATAAATATTTTGCAGCCGAGGCATTCGACCCTTCTAAAAAAGATGAAGTTAAAGCCAGAGTGAACAGGGTATTTGACAAAATTGAAGCATTGCGCCAGGAAGCGGAGGAATTAAGAAAGAGAGCAAACAATGCTACCAAGTCAGCAATTTTAAATGAGTATAAAGCAAAGGAAGCTCTATCCAAAGCTAAAAAGTTTATCAGCCAACATTTTTTTTATGATGACAAGTTTGCCCTCGAAATTTATAATCAAGAAGGGGGATCGGATTACAAATTTATTTTTATAGATACGAATGGGATGAAGGTTGAACAATTGGGTGAATGGATACGGGCAACCCAGTTTAATGCAGAAGATGGATTTGCAAGGGTGTATGCCGGGGTATATACAGATTTTGAATCTGATTTTTTGTTGGATACAACCGGTCAGACCTATTTGGCGGCTTATGATTTGCAAGGGATATTGAGGGTAAAAAATTATAATAGATTTCTGTTTTGTGCCGATAGTGGCTTTGGGGAAAATGCTTATGGCATTGAAGCATTTGTAATTGATAGAAAAGATTTTTTGGATGTTGATATTAAAGATGGTACAAGTTTGATCGACAGCATCCTTACAATCAGTTCCCTGAAAATATTGCTAATAAAAGAATTTGATTTACCAGATGTGGATCATTTAGCCTCAAACCTGGATAAACTGCCAAATCTGGAATACCTCACTTTGTTGAACTTAAAGGTTTTGCCTCCTCAAATCGGGAACCTGGGCAATTTAAAGTCGCTTAATTTGAGTTCTAATGAATTGAGTGCTTTGCCCAAAGAAATCGGGCAGTTGAAAAATCTGACAAATCTAAACTTGCCTAATAATCAATTGGTCTTTTTACCCAATGAAATAGGTGAGCTAAAAAATCTAACAACCCTAAATCTGGAGAACAATAAATTGGAAAGCTTGCCTTTTGAAATGGGGAAACTTACAAATCTTGAATCTCTTCGTTTAGGTAACATGGCTTATGATTATTATGGCCATAACAAATTGGTTCATTTACCAACCTCCATCGGACAGTTGAAAAATTTAAGAACCCTTGAATTATATGGAAATGAATTAACAGATTTGCCTCGCGAAATCGGGGACTTGAAAAACCTGACGACACTTTATTTGAGTAGCAATAAATTGACCAACTTGCCCCCGGAAATAGGTTGGTTGGATAATCTGGCATCGCTTTATTTGAACAACAATCAATTGACGGGTTTGCCCAACGAAATCGGGAAGTTGAAAAACCTGATAACACTTGATTTGAGCGGGAATAAAATTCCAAAAATTGAAATCGAAAAAATCAAAAAGCTTTTGCCAAATTGTGAGTTAATAACTGATTAGGAAATCGAAAATTATAAAATCATTATGAACCGCCGCCTGCTTTTCTTCTTGTTTATGCTCTTCTTTGCTTCTGCAAAGGGGCAGAGGAATTATCATCAAGCAATAGATTCTGGATATTATTATTATAACAAAGGCATCTACCAAACTGCTATCAAAAAATACTTTGCAGCCGAAGCATTTGACCCAACAAAAAAAGATGTGGTGAACGACAGCGTGAATAGTGTTTATTTAAAAATTGAAGCCCTGAAAAATGAAGCTTTGCAAAATTTCAATGCGGCTAAAATTTCTGAAAATAAGGCAAAGAAGGAGGGATTTAAAGCTGATAGGGCTTTAGAGCGTGTAAAGGATCAACAAATTATATTAAATAATAATTTGGCTGAGGCAAATAGATTGACCATCATGGCACAAGAAGCGGAACGTAGATTGATTGAGTCGTTAAACAAAGCGGAAAGGCTCATTAATGCTTTTTATTTTTACGATGGGAAATATGCCCTTGCATATAATAATGGCTATTATTTTATTGACAAAAACGGAAATTCTGTTGAGAAACTTGGAAAATGGATGAAAGCAGAGCAGTTTGACAGCTATGGATTTGCGAAAGTAATAGGCTTTGAAGGAAGCGATTATCTTATAGATACAACTGGCGCTCATTACAAAGCTGCATACGGTCTCTCTGGTTTAAACACTAGTATAATGGCAGTTGACCTTTCCAACAAATTAGATGGAAATCTGCCTTATAATTCCTTGCTTGCAGCTAAAAACCTTCAAATATTATTTTGTAAATCCAATAATTTAGATAGCTTATCCGATGACATTGGGAAGTTCACAAATTTAACAACGATAGATCTGAGCAACAACCAATTGACCAATTTACAAAAAGGGATTTGGGGGTTGGACAAATTGGCTGGGCTTTATTTAAGTTACAATAAATTGGGGACTTTGCCAAAAGAAATAGGGAAGTTGACAAAATTGACCCGGCTTTATTTAGGCAGCAATAATTTGAACACTTTACCCAAAGAAATATGGAATTTAGAAAATTTAAGTGCGCTTGATTTGAGCGGTAATAATTTGAATAGCCTACCCAAAGAAATAGGGAAGTTGACAAAACTGAACAGGCTTTTTCTGGGTGGGAATAAATTTATCGGTTTGCCGAATGAAATATGGGGGTTAACAAATTTGACCGATCTCTATTTGGACGATACCAAATTGGCCGCCTTACCTATAAATATAGGGAGGTTGACAAAATTGACAAGGCTATTTTTAAGTAAGAATCAATTGACTAATTTGCCCATAGAAATAGGGAAGTTGGAAAACCTGAAGGGGTTATATTTAAGCAATAATTTATTGGAAAAATTGCCTTCAGAAATCGGGCAGTTAGGAAATAATTTGACTTATCTTGATTTGAGCAGGAATAAATTGACAAGCTTGCCGAAAGAAATAGGCGAGCTGAAAAAATTGACGGGGCTTTATTTGAGTAATAATAAATTGACTAATTTACCCGAAGAAATCAAGGAGTTAAAAAATCTGACCTATCTGGATATAAGAAACAATTCAATCCCTGCGTCTGAAATTGAAAAAATCCGTCAGCTTTTGCCATTTTGTGAAATCAAATCCGAACAATAAAACTTCTACAACTGAAAGCGGAAACAACTTACTTTTGTAAATCTATACCCTACTTTTTCGCGGATAACAAAAACTATCACCAACGAATAAAATTGCCTCTAACACTTCTTGATAGTTCGATTGAAATACTAATTTTTACAACGCCAAAACCGGTAATTGAAGCATGAATTCTGACTGCTGCATACTGGTAAATGTAAACCAACACAAAAACTTAAAGCCATGGAAAAAGAAGCCTTTAACCAATATATTGAAAACAGGTATCACAAACAAATGGATTTCTACAGAAACAGCTCAGGGAAGAACCAGAAGAAATATAAGTATTTTCAATGGATTCTGATTGTGCTTTCTGCCATTGCACCTGTAATTACAGCTTTAATAACCAAGTGGCCGGATCTTCAGCTTGCTGCAGTTGTAATTACAGCCATGGTGGCAATCTTAACCACCGGACTGAAAACATTCCAGTATCAGGAATTGTGGGTTAATTACCGCGCCACTTATGAACAGTTAAAGCCTGAAATACATTACTATAATTTCAATGTTGGCCCTTATGGCGATTCAGGAATTGATAAGGAGTCGCTTTTTGTAAGCCGGATTGAAGCTATTTTGGATAAGGAACATCAGGCTTGGCCTATTTCAAAAAAGCTCCAAGAGAACAGGAACCAAGGAGAAAAAGAGAATGCAGGAACAATGGCTCAAGAATAACAATGCACTTCTGCGGAATCTCGAAAACCTCAGTTCGTCCGCTTCTTCTTTTGTGTCTCCTTCCGCTAAATCCTCCCTCTTAGCTTTATTTCTCAATACAAACCACAAAAAAATCCCCGCCACACCGTAGCAGGGATTTTTTAATTCTATCATCTTCACATCCCCAAATCCCCCCATTTTCAAATTAATTCCCACATCCCCAAATCTTCACATCCCCAAATCCACACATTATCGCATTATCGCATTAGCACTATTTATTTTTAACTGCCTTAGTTAACAACACCCCGTCAGCAGTATAAAGTTTACAGTAATACACCCCTTCGGCAAGTTGGCTGCCATCAATAACCACCTGGTTTGTAACGGTACTTTTGCCGTATGTTTCAACCACGCTTACCACGCTCCCAATGGAGTTGCAGACCTCAATTTTTACATCACCCGTCACTTTAACCGAATAATCAATATACAGCCTGTCCTTAAAGGGGTTAGGGTAAACGCTAAGTCCGTTTTCAATACCCGGTTTTGTTGCAGTAAAGCCAAAAACTACGCTGTTCGAAGCCGCCGATTCGCAACCTGCGGCACTGCTGGCAACCACATAATAGGTTTCGGTATGGGTTGGGTAATAGGTTTGTGCTGTTGCGCCATCAATTATCCCTTGGCTATTGTACCATTGGTTGCCTGTGGTGGCCGTGCTAACCAAATGGTCGCCTGAAACGCTTACAACAGGTGTTTCAGGTATTTGCTCAACGTTTACGGTAGTGCTTCCGCTTATGGAGTTAAAAGCACTTAATACCTGTACCGTATAGGTTGTGGTTTCGCTTGGTGAGGCAATAGGGTTAAAAATACCCGCATTGTTAAGCGAAGCGGCAGGTGACCAATTATAGGTGTAAACGCCTGTACCGCCCGTTGCAAACACATAAAGCTGTGATGGGTTTCCGGTACAGATGCTTGCAGGCGAAGCCATGGTGTTTATGGCCAAAGGCCCGGTAAGGCTTTGGCTGAACGGAGGGAATTTTATATAGTCGATCCATGCGGCATCCTGTCCGGCCATGGTAGCTTCATCTTTTTCGTAAGCCCAGCTAAAGCGGTGGTTGCCTGCTGCAATAGGGAAACTCACTTTTGCCCAATCTTTGTTGCCGCTCCAACTGCCCAATTCGGTGCCATCCACATAAAATTTAAGGAAATCGTAGCCGCTTTCGCTCGAAACTTTGCGGTAAAACGAAATGGTGTCGTTTGATAGAACCTGTCCGTCAATATACATTTCGCTTTGTTGTGCATTAATTATAGTTCCCGAAACGGCACCAAAAGCACCCTCATATTTTGTCGAAGGACTTATTTTCCAGGGTTTGGCACCTTTCATGCGCCAACTGTATTTCAGGAAATTCCCGGTTTCGAAATCTTCCAATTGTGTGCCAATGCCAGGGTTGAGGCTCGCAACCGAATTGTATGGCCCGGCGGTTGCGGCTATATATACCGAAAAAGTACTTCCCAAGGTTGCATCGGGGCTAACCGTAAAGCTAAAGGTGGAATTGCCGCTTGCCCCGGCAGCCAAAGTGCCTAAGTTAACCGTTGGCGAACTGCTGCTTACATAATTGCCGAACACAAAAAGCTGTGCCGTAACATCCGCCGAAGTGCAGTGGCCGATATTGGTTGTTGGCATGCTCAGCCATATAGTTTCGCCCGGGTCAATCTGCCCGTTGCCGTTTCCTGCCGTTACATCGTCAATGGTAATAAGGCCATTCACAAGTTTGGGCGCATACACCAGCACACTGAAACCCGTAGTAAAAACACTTGTATCGGCTTGTGTGGTTAAGGTAAATACGGCGGTATGCATATCGGGTATATACTCGTTCACCTGTATTGTAAATGCATTTTGAGCGCTTGCCGATCCGTTGCTTGCTATCAAAGGCCAAGTGTGTGTGTTTTCAGGTAGGGTTACAAAAGCATCGGTGGTGCTAAGCGTAGAAACAGCATTCACTGCATCGGCATTACCAAAATTCTCGAAAGTAAGGTCAACTGTAAGCGGTTCGTTAAATTCGGGGGTTTGATTGTTGTTGCCGCCGTTGTCGCTGATTTGATAGTTGTCCATAACTAGATACGGGCCTTCAGGTGATGCCACCATTACGCTGTCAATATACGGTTGGCGGTTTTGTTTGGTGATGACAATGTTTGCATAACCCGGTTCGGTAAACGGCTGCAAGGCCACCAATGCCAAACCATTGGCATCGGCTTCAGCAACGCCATGAAGTATATTGTTTTTACTTATTGCTATGTAAGCATAAGGTTCGGTTTGAACTTCAAAAGTCGGTGTGCCAAGTGGGAGTAAAGGCATGTAACTAACTGTCAATGCAGGAGGCACCGAGAAATAGACCATAGTGGAAGGATCGCCCATAAGGCAATATATTTCCCAGTAATACTGTTTCATGCTCGAATTCGATTCCTGTACGGCAAGGTTTCCGGCAAAAACCATTTGATCCATAGTGCTGTACCATTCGCTTACCGGCTCACCATGGTCGTGGAAAGTGCGGTCGTAAGCGCCTAAACCAGTTGATTCGTAGGTTGGGTTGCTTGCAATTTGTCCGTTGCCAACGCCCCACCAATAGTCTTCGTCCCAGTAACTTAAATCAGAAGCACCAATATATCCCAAAGCCCCTTTGTTTTCGGCCCTTAGCAGCACTTCGCCAAAAGTATTATCGTTGTATGTGTTGGTTTGGCAGCAATTACCAACCATCAGGCAATATTTATCGGCATTTTGTAGATTTGGGACATCCGAAATGGAAAAGGATGGATCGGCCCAACCGCTGGGGCTGCCGTGCGCTGTGTAATTGGCATACGAAACACCGTTGCTCACATTGGTTTGTATGTTCTGCGAGTAATTGCCGCCGCTGGGTTCCGGTTGCAGATACGTGTGCGAAACAAGGTTGTGTGCTGCATTGAAATAATATTCGGTTCCGTAGTTAATTTGTCCGTTACCCCAGGTCAACTGGTGTGTGGCATCGGCCCCGGCCACCATCACTACTTCGTTAAGGTACGAAGGGTCAGGCATCAGGTATTGTTCGTATTGCAGGGTTTTATTTATCTGCGGAAGCAATTCGGCAACGTTGTTGGCCGAAAACCTGCCATAATATACTTCGGGGAGGAAATCGCCGGTGTATTCGCAATAGTAAAGGTCCGAAACGTGCGCTCCGCAGTTGTAGGCAGGAATTTGTGGCACATCGCCGACAAACAAAACAAAAGTTGGGGCAGGGTCAGCTGTAGTACCTGAATTATATAAATCTTGAAGGTATGCTTTTATCGAATTGAAAGTTGTGCCAACAGCGGCATTGTTGGTATAAGCTTCAATTACCTTGAAACCACGTTTGGTTTTCCATTTGATGAACGGCTGCAAAGCATCGTGGAACATGGGATCCGAAACAATAACGTATTTCACCGGAACACTCGAAATGGTATCAGTTGGTGCATCGGTAGGCTGGTAATTGAGCACATTGTGGAAAACACTGTTAAAATAAGGTGAGCGCGTTTTGGCTTTGTTTTCATCAGTTTTGGTTTTGTCTGCCCCAACAAAAATAACTTCCACTATCAGGTTGTTATAAACCCGGATTGTGTTTGTAACCGGATTATATTCAACCGGCGAAATTACCAGATTGGCCAACTGAACACTCCGCAAATAGCCGGCAACCTCAACCCTTGCAAGTGCTTCGCCATAAAAACCATTGGTTTGGTACAAAGCCTGGTTGTAGGCAAAAGGTTCTTTTTTTGTCCCGCTCTTGGATTGTGGGGCCTGGGCAGGGAAAATCCTTTGCGTGATCCCAAAATCCGAAAGTTTATATTCCTTCACATCGTAACTCACAACCCTAACTTCGGGGTTTGCACCAGCCGGGATTTCAATCAATTTGCTAAGTACCGGAAGTTGGGGAGCACCAACAATGTTGCTTTTTGAATACCTTTCGCCAAACAATTCAACAAATTCGCCCTTTTCGGTATTGAGCCAAAGTGTATTGAAACTGCTAATGGTGTTTGAAACCTGCAACTGGTAAAATGTGTTTTGAATCACATCCAAACGGTTGGTGCCCGATGTATTAAGCACTATTTCGTTGGCAGCATTGAGTTGCAATGCGGCGAAAAGCAACAAGGCTATTGCCCAACCGCTAAGTTTTTCTTTTTTAGAAACGAACATGGAATTGTGTTTTGTTGATTGAACTGATTAAGGGCTACAAAGTTATATATTTATCAATATGGGATGCGAAAAATTTCCTTAATCATCGCGGACAAACAAATAATTTTATTAAAGTTTGATTTGCAGATTTCTTGCAGATTTTTACACACCAGCAAATGCAACGCATAAGGTGTGTATCAGCTTGAAGTCAGGAAAGCAATCAATTTTTAGTACTTTTGCCTCAAAGCATTTGAACTGGAGGGCAAATTGGATCTAAAGTTTTCAGGATTTTAAACCAATTTTTACATCATGTTAAAGTGCCAATTATAACCTCAATTTTTGCCTTTTTCACCCATTTATGCTCACTAACCATCACACACACAGCCTTTACTCCGACGGTTCCTCGCAGCCGGAGGAATACATTATCGAAGCTATTTCAAAAGGTTTCAATATCCTTGGTTTTAGCGAACATTCGCCATTGCCGTTCGAAAATAAGTTTTCGTTCCGCAAGGAAAACAAAGACGAATACCTTAGCCTGCTTCAAAACCTGAAACAAGAATACAGTTCCCGGATTTCAATCCTTACGGGAATGGAAATGGATTTTATACCCGGTATATCCGAAAACTTCAGCAAAATAAAGGCTGAGTACAAACTCGATTACCTAATTGGTTCAGTACACCTTGTCCGTCCTCAAAATAGTGACGAACTTTGGTTTACTGATGGCCCTGATTTTGAAACTTACGATCAAGGGCTTAACGAATTGTTCGGCGGCGATATTAAAAAAGCGGTTACAGCCTATTATTACCAACTGAATGAAATGATTGAAACACAACATATTGATATTTTAGGCCATTTGGATAAAATCAAGATGCACAACCGCGACCGTTTTTTCAGGGAAGATGAAGCGTGGTACAAATCACTGGTTAGCGAAACCCTCGAACTGATACAGGATCGCGATATTATTGTGGAAGTAAATACGCGGGGCATATACAAAAAGCGTTCGGAAACCACTTTTCCCGGCCTCGATATCCTTAAACAGATCAAAGACCTACGCATTCCGGTAATGGTAAATTCCGATGCACATAAACCTCACGAACTTGACCTCGCCTTCAACGATGGTTTTTCATTGCTTAAAGATGCCGGAATTGAGGAAGTAGTCTATTTTAAAAGAAACGGCTGGGGTTTTGAAACTATACAGAAATAAACAACCCGAAAATTATTCTTCAATCTCATCATCGTCAGCCAAATCCGGGTCCGGGGCGGGAGATACCCTTTTTGCGACCAATATGCTGATTTCGTATAAGCTGTAAAGTGGTATAGTTACAATAATCTGGCTAAAAACATCCGGTGGCGTGATAATTGCAGCAAGGATAAGGATTATTACAAAGG
>Ga0316612_1000337_pt1 | contig 15326 bp, 13 predicted proteins | sample MIS2016226_MG_FD_207676 | JGI IMG/M metagenome (GOLD analysis project Ga0316612, IMG submission 207676) | Microbial mat bacterial communities from Middle Island sinkhole, Lake Huron, Michigan, United States - MIS.2016.226 | ecosystem: Environmental > Aquatic > Freshwater > Lake > Sediment... | reverse complement strand
ACACTGTATAACTGGTGAGTGAAGTAGGAGTCGAACCTACAATGTTTGCCCTGTGGGAATAGATTTACAGTCTATTGCGACACCGCCGTCGTCGCCGTTCACCCATTTAAATCTGGTACGCATGGCTGGAATTAAACCAGCTACCTTCCCGTTAGATCGGGACGCGCTCGTCGGTGCGCTACAATGCGGTAAATCTGGTACGCCTAGAGTGGCTCGAACACTCGACCTACAGCTTAGAAGGCTGTTGCTCTATCCAACTGAGCTATAGGCGCATTTTAAATCAACTGCGAGTCGTGATGATGAACTTTTGCATCAGTATGTCCGCCAACTCCAACGAACCATTTCCGGTCATGTTTTCGACAGACCTGTAAATAACGTCCATCAACGCCTCACGCACCTTCGCTGCATCAATCCCATCTAAACTTTATCGACAGCGGCATCTTCATAGATAACAGTTAATCCATAAGCCTTCGCTGCATCATGTTCAACACGACAACCACGAGCATTCTCCCAGCCCTTACAAAAGTACGCCGTATGGCAGTTAGCCATATTTTCTAGCGACTTCGCTAGGAAGCACAGCGGTATTTGCACAACACCGCGCTTTTCCATTGCTTCTTTAGAGTACCATTCGTCCGTAAATAATGTGTTGACAATGGAATAGCCTAGATTCTCCAATGCTGCTACTGCGCGATCACGGGTTGCTTCAATTTCTTCCTCGCTTATACCCGCCATTGGTTGGGATAGCATTGCTTTCGGTTTATTATCTGATGCGTTCAATTCTTCTAAAAATTCATCTGGGGCGTTCATTGGTTTCTCTTGTGGTTAAAAAGTCATTCACGGAATCGAACCGTGCAAGGGCAGTATATTGGGCGCAATAATAGTCCAGACCGCACATGGTGACACCAGTCACAAATGACTTTCACTCATAAAACGTCCATTTGTTAATGAATTGCTGAGATTTAATAAGGACTCTGCATTCCTGCCTAGATTCACTTCTCACCTGAGAGCTGGCTGCAATTCATTAAGTCGTTGATTTACTGCTCAAAATTCACTGGAACAGGCAGCCATGAGCTTGTGCTACTGTTATACTGATAGAAATTGCCGCCGTGCTCCCCAAGAACTTCTAACCCAATGTGTGGTGGGTACGTCATTGCGACCATTTCTCCGCGTTTGGATGTGTATGGATAATCAATGCGGATAAAATACCCTGAGTCTCCATCGTATATAGGCATTAACCCAAGCTGCCTGTATTCTTCTGGAGATAGTGGATAGACTGCGGTCAATTCGTTATACTGCGCTGGGTCGACTTTCATGGCTGCGTTTTCATTAGCGTAAGTTGGGTGTGTATAGTAACACATGTCGTTTAATACTGCAACATAAACTGAGTTACAAGGATTGTAAATATATGATATTTAATTTAGGTGCGGCATACAGGCTATTTCCATAGCGTGTCCCGTTTATTCTGGAATAGCCTGCTTTCCTACAACTCCAATACCTACCCAGCCGCCTTTACTTTGTATAAAATCTAGTTCAGCACGTCTGCCAGCGGCTGTGTTCAATTTTTATTAGGTTGTCGGACGTGTTCACGTCACCCAAGGGGCGGTTGGTGGTGAAAAAGATTCTGTGTAAATAGGTAGGTTCTTTGCGAAACGGATTTCGGCTAAATATCCACGCAATCCAGAACTCCTCCCGCTGCCGCCTGCGCCGATCCATAACGGGGTAAAAACTGAGACTGGATTTATATTGGTAGCTTGTCCTATGAGGTTGCCGTTAATAAACATACGGACGACTCCGCCATAGTCTCTCGTAACCGCTATGTGTTTCCAGCCAGGCAGGTGCACCTGACTATACGTGTTTGCAGCAACTTCATTACACACGCCTGAACCATACATATGTCCATCAGCTACTACATACAATAGCCCCATTTCACTTCCTGATATAGTTTCGGCAGTAGTTGCTCTCCCGAATAACGAATAATTACCATAGGGTGGGACATATGAACTACTTGGGTCTCTCATATAGAAAAATTCAATACAAAATGGTTGGTACTGGAGGAGATTGAAGTTAGCGTAGGTGTTGAGTCTTAGATATCCATCATTACAATAGATCGTGTTTTTCCCGAAAAGCCGGAACGTGTCAGACCACGCGGCGTTATTTGCTACGACGGGCTGCCCTTTAGCAGAGTCAACAAATGTGGTCGATCCAACAGCCCCAGCCTGACTGATAAGCAGTGTCACAAACTCATTAGGGGTGGACCATGCGGCAGAACTCGCTGGGCATATGGGGGCTTCCCACCCGTGAGTTGATAAAATTGTCATAATCATTACCTCCTAAGTGCGTAATCCGGCGTAGCTGACCCAACCGACGTTTACCCCGTCGACCTCACCCCAATACTCAATTAGGTGCGTCCCACTTCTTATTAATGTACCATTAACCGTTTTACTTTCGACATTTTCACCATTACCATTGATGGTGATAATATTGGTCTCGCTTGCTCCATCAAGACGCAAGACAAAACTGTCCATAAATGCAGGAGACAGTGGGCACGTGACTGTAGCTGGGGCAGTCACTGGAAAATTATAGATACGACCTTTTACAGCAGTGAATGAGCCAGTTTTGCCTTCACACGTTGGTAGCACAACAGCACCACCTTCTGTTGTGCTACCAACAATTCGTGCCCCACGAATAATCACATTACTGATTTCTGGAACTTGCGGTCCCGGCGATGGTTGTGGAGCGTCACCAAATGATAATGATGTTTTTACCCGTTTTTTGTTCATGTACACCTCTTCTGTGCGTGATTTCTGATTGGTGTGTTTTGATTGGCATAAAACTGCCTGTAAATAATTATGTAGCATAAATTTGTCGTCATTTACAACTGCCACATATAGTACTTAAGAAGCATTAAACATAAATATCTAATATGATACCATAATTATTTGTATCTTAAATACCATCTGCTGACAATCCAAAGTGACGACAATTTACATAATTAGTAATGATGTTCAATCATTTTACAGATTTTACATACTGAACAAATCCATGAATTAACTGGTCCATGTTAAAGCCATCCTTGTGTGGCATTTTTTCCCCCATTCTTTGGAGTGCCTGGGCATGTTTGAATTTTCCAGGCTTGTCGCCAAACTGCTCTTGTACCAGTTTGACTGTTTCTATAACAAAGTCGCTGACCTTTTCAAGTATTTCTGAAGTCAACGTCATTGCGATACTGCTGTTTGGTAGGACGGCTCTGATTATTGCCGCCACGATAACTGGGTTAAGAGCCATTTCAGTCTGCCAATAATGTGTAGACCACTTTTCCAACCAACGGGGTGTCTAGGTCAATCGTGAATGATGTGTTGCTAACTTTATCATACGATATTAAAACATCCTCCCCATTCTCGCCATAGGCTTCCACACTTCCAAGTGTTCCGCTCTTATGCGTCACCACGATGTGCGAAGTCCCTGGTGGTGGGACAACATGTTCATACGGTTTTAGGATTTTGATTGTATCTGAAGCTATCCCATCGTTTACAATAGACGTTACTTTGTCTTCGATATTAATAGACCCATCGCTGATCGCATTGTTCACCGCATCAGCAACATTCGCAGAGATATCCAACTCTCCGCTACTGATCGCGTCTTTCACAACACCAACAACATTCGCAGTCCCAGTAGAGCCAGGTTGGGGCGACGTAGCGGTGAACACAATTTTTGCATTAGCAATCGGTGATGTACACTCCACAGTAATCCCTGTTTCTCCATAGGTAATAGAAACCAGATCATCCAGGTATCCAGTAGAATCAAGTACTTTAACACCAATTGACTCTTTCGCATACCCAGAAAGCCCAAGTGAGGCATATGTGTAGGTCGCACTTGTCAGACTAGCTTCGTTACGAGAAACTGTAGCAGATGCCCCAGCAGAAATGCCTAATGTGCCATCAGCGATTGCGTCTTTTACAATGTCTACAATCCCAGAGGTAACGTCAGGAGACCCAGCATTAATTGCATTATTTACAGCAGTAACAACATTCGCAGAAATATCCAACTCTCCGCTACTGATTGCGTCTTTCACTATATCAACAACATTCGCAGTCCCAGTAGAACTTGATTGGGGGGACATCACTGTGAATACTACTTTTGCATCAACAATCGGGGACGTGCATTCAATAGTAATTCCTGTTTCTCCGTATGTGATCGAAACTAAATCGTCCAGGTATCCAGTAGAATCAAGTACTTTAACACCAATTGACTCTTTCGCATACCCAGAAAGCCCAAGTGAAGCATATGTATAAGTTACGTTCATCAAACTGGCTACATCATAAACAACTGTTTTGCATGCTCCAGAAGCAATATCTAATGTACCATCAGTAATTGCGTCTTTTATAATATCCACAACACCAGATTTAACGTCAGGCGTGCCATTGCTGATAGCGTCAGCCACTCCATAAGCAATATCTAATGTACCATCCGAAATTGCATCTTTCACGACGTTTACAATCCCAGAGGTGACGTCAGGAGACCCGGCATTAATCACATCTTTTACAGCGGCAGCAACTTCAGGAGCAATATCCAATGTGCCATCAGCGATTGCGTCTTTCACAATATTTATAACATTCGCAGTCCCAGTAGAACCTGATTGGGGCGATATCGCTGTGAATACAACTTTAGCGTCAACAATCGGGGAAGCGCACTCAACAGTGATTCCTGTTTCTCCGTAAATGACAGAAACAAACTTGTCCAAATATCCAGCAGAGTCGAATACCTTGACGTCGATATACTCTTTCGCAAATTCTGAAAACCCAAGCGAGTCATATGTGTAGGTCATGCTTGTGAGGCTGGTTTCATTACGAACAGCCTCGGCAGCAGAAACTCCAGAAGGAATATCCAACGTACCATCGGCAATTGCGTCTTTTACAATGTCCGTAATCCCAGAGGCGATTTCAGGTGCACCATTGCTGATTGCATCTTTCACAGCATTAGCAACAGAAGCCTCAGAAGCAACATCCAATGTGCCATCAGCAATTGCCTTGTTTACAGCGGCAGCGACTTCAGAAGAAATATCCAACGTCCCGTCACCTAGAGCGTCTTTTATAACTCTTACAATCCCAGATGTATCACCAGGAGTGCCATCACCCATCATATCTTTCACAGCGTCAGCGACCCCAGAAGCAATATCCAATGTACCATCAGCAATTGCGTCTTTCACAGTGCCCACAATCCCAGATATGTCACCAGACCCATTATTGCTGATCACATCTTTCACAGCGTCAGCGATTGCAGTGGAAATATCCAATGCACCATCAGCAATTGCCTTGTTTACAGCGTCCACAATCCCAGATGTGTCACCAGGCGTGCCATTGCTTATTGTGTCTTTCACAGCGTCAGCGATTGCAGTGGAAATATCCAATGTGCCGTCAGCAATTGCGTCTTTCACGACGTTTACAATTTCAGATATGACGTCAGGAGACCCGGCACTAATCGCGTCTTTCACGGCGTCAGTCACTCCAGAAGCAATATCCAGTGTACCATTAGCAATTGCGTCTTTCACGACGTTTACAATTTCAGATGTGTCGCCAGGCGTGCCATCACCAATCACATCTTTCACAGCGTCAGCGATTACAGTGGAAATATCCAGTGTACCATCAGCAATTGCGTCTTTCACGACGTTTACAATTTCAGATGTGTCACCAGGCGTGCCATTGCTGATCACATCTTTCACAGCGTCAGTGACCCCAGAAGCAATATCCAGTGTACCATCAGCAATTGCGTCTTTCACGGCGTCTACAATTTCAGATGTGTCGCCAGGCGTGCCATCACCAATCACATCTTTCACGGCATCAGCGATTGCAGTGGAAATATCCAATGTACCATCAGCAATTGCGTCTTTCACAGTGTCCACAATCCCTGATATAACGTCAGGAGACTCTGCTATAATCACATCTTTCACAGCGTCAGCTATCCCAGAAGCAATATCCAGTGTACCATCAGCAATTGCGTCTTTCACGACGTTTACAATTTCAGATGTGTCACCAGGCGTGCCATTGCTGATCGTGTCTTTCACAGCGTCAGCGATTACAGTGGAAATATCCAGTGTACCATCAGCAATTGCGTCTTTCACAATATCCGCAATCCCAGAGGAGACTTCAGACGCACTACTGTTGATCACATCTTTCACAGCGTTAGCTACACCAGAAGCAATATCCAGGGTACCATCTGCGATTGCGTCTTTTACAGCGTCTACAATCTCAGAGATGATTTCAGGTGTGCCATCACCAATCACATCTTTCACAGCGTCAGCGACCCCAGAAGCAATATCCAATGTACCATCAGCAATTGCGTCTTTCACGATATCCGCAACCCCAGAGGCGACTTCAGACCCACTATTGCTAATCACATCTTTCACAGCGTCAGCGACCCCAGAAGCAATATCCAATGTGCCATCAGCAATTGCGTCTTTCACGATATCCGCAACCCCAGAGGCGACTTCAGACCCACTATTGCTAATCACATCTTTCACAGCGTCAGCGACTGCAGTGGAAATGTCAGATGTACCATTGCTGAGTGCGGTTGTCACGGCATCGACAGCGACCGAAGAAATATCCAATGTCCCATCTGCAATTGCTTCTTTTATAATATCAACAACATTTACAGCCCCAGTAGAACCTGATTGTGGTGACGTCGCTGTGAACACAATTTTTGCATTAGCAATCGGAGACGTACACTCAATAGTGATTCCAGTTTCTCCATATGTGATCGAAACTAAATCGTCCAGGTATCCATCAGAATTGAATATTTTAACAGCAATAGCCTCTTTCTCATATTCTGAGAGCCCAAGCGAGGTGTATGTATAGGTCACACTTGTCAGACTAGCTTCGTTACGAGTAACTGTAACAGACGCCCCAGTAGAAATATTCAATGTGCCATCAGCAATTGCGTCTTTTACAGCGTCTACAATCCCAGAGGTAACGTCAGGAGACCCAGCATTAATTGCATCTTTTACGATAGTACCAACCACCTCTGTAAGAGTATTCTCGCCACTGCCCAACTCTGCAATGACAGCATCCGCCATTGCATCTACATCAAATGGTATTTGGATTGACTTGTCTAATATTCCAGAATTTACAGTCTGTGTTATAAACGAGGCGTTTGCTTGCGGAAATGTGATGTCTCCTGAAGCGATTCCAAGATTGACGACTGCACGTACTAATGCTGCATCAACCTCGGAAGCACCCCCAGTTCCATCACCATTGCCCTCAACCATTTGTGACAATGAATATAGGGAGTCTGTTCCATAAGCAGTGTCCACACCAAGATCGGCTGGCGTAAGTGGCATAGTTCCAGCATAATATGCGGTTACTTCATTTTTTTGATAATTGATTTCTGTGTTGCTAAACAGTGACGGGGCGTCTGGGTATGACACTGTGCCATCTGCGTTCAATTGGAATTTAACTCTGCTCATATGTCCTCACTTTAGCTCAGTGCTGGATTCATTTGCCCATACAGGGTGTTTACAAATATCGAACCACCGTTAATTGCACATGTTTGCAACCATGCATCAAAATGAACTCTATCAAACACGCGTTGATGTGGAGAAGATGCCCCAGCAGAGCCGTCTTTGCAAACACTTGTTGAAATTGCTACAGTGTCCATAGTCACTGGGATGATGTGCTGTACTGGATTCAATGATGGCTGAGATGTTGGGACTGGCATTCCAATCGTGTTTGGGTATATCACATCTTGATACATTCCGCCATATATCACACACAAGGCGCCGTTGCTATCAACTTCTGACGCCCGTCTGATAGACGATGCGTACACACCAATGTCACCGTCAATCGCAGAACGGTAGGTTAATAAAACGTCTGATTCTAATGTGGTTCCATAGGCATCCATAATAGGAGAATCCTGAACCTCCCCACTACTGCTGAATCGCAGCTCACGTTTTTCATTTACGGCACCTTTTTGTCTGTTCACGATCAACACAATTTGTATTTTTTCTGCACTAACCCAATCTATCCCATTCACGAGAAAAAATGAATTCACTTCTGTGTATCCGTAGGCTGGGAGTTGTTTAGTGAATAATATGGAGTTGCTTCCACCAGACCCATCGAGCTTTGCTTTAACTACACGCACGGAAGCAATATTGGATGTTGATATCGTGAGATAGACGTAGGCAATATGTTCAATATCTGATAGATCGAACATGCCGAACAGCGTGGTGTCTGTTGAAACAACACTTAGTGATGGCACAATTGAACCGGCTTTGTTAAAGTAAGCTATATTTTTTGGATGTTTAACAATAAAAGAGCCGTTGTACGGAACAACAGGGAACATGTACGCCCCAGCAACATTTATTGGTGGCAGTGTTGCTACACCAGAATGGTAGGATGTGCGATGTTGTGGCGGCATCGCCATGTTACTCACCTGCTGAGTAAACGTCAAGTATCTAGCAGGTTTGGTATACGGCGAATTTGCGTATGCTGAATTGGGCATCGAGAGCCCTCCTAGGTTTGTTTAAGTTTCAAGTATACCATGCGCTAATTCGATGTAAACATGATGGGCGTGGTATATAAGTAACATGGCTGTATCACAGTATTGGTTGGGACAGTGGGTGTGGTATAATCTAAATATGTCCAGCCTCTTAGTAGGATGCCGAACACACTTCAGTCGTTGTCCAAGTTTACGTTTAAACTAGAGTAAATTATTATACACTACACTCGCAGATGCACAATAGTATAATGACGCCTGGACTTTTAATTGTATGATGCACTATATTGATTGCCCAATAACATCCACCGTTATTATGAATTGTGCGCCCACAGCGATTGACCACAACAATAAGCACCAACCATTGTTGGTGATGGAGTAGATTATGCCTGCTGCAACTAAACCAATGCGCCAAGATTTGTATTTTGAACAACCTCCAGGGACTCCTATCGGAATTAAGGGGGCATACTTGGATGGGTCTAATACTTTTGTAGAGGTGGCTCTACAAGACAGTCCGATAGTTGGCGGATATCTGGCAAACGCCAATATCCAAAATTGTTTTGTGATGACCTCAACAATGGATAACACAAATACTGTTGACGGCGCATTAATAGTTAATGCCCCAATATCAACTTCTGTGATGGATTTTAGCGAAGTCAAAAACACAGTGATTAGAGCATCGTGCACAATTGAAGCGCAAGTCACAGGACTGGCTGCGCCCCAATTAAGTTACAGCGTCCCAGGCGATTTTGATTCTCTGGATGAGTGTCTAGCGTACCTCCAGACAAACAGAACATACTCACATCGTGTCACTATAAATGTCGATCCTAGTTATGACACGGACATAAATTTAAACGGGGTCAATCTTCCGTATGTGGGTATTTCTGTGAATAATTATATGGACACTACAGTAAATATTGTGACAACGTACACTGGGGTAGGAGGCTCTTCTGGAAACTATTCACTCTCATTCTCCACCGCCCTAGCACATGGATTGTCGCCTGGTAGTAAGATTCGCATTTCACCATCTGATGCCACGTCAAAATCTGGCGCATATTGGTGTGTAGCTGGCGTGTATGCGGTCGCATCCACACCAACCACAACCACCTTCACTGTAGTAAACAAATCCCGTATAGCGGCGTTCCCGGCACTTACTTGTGTGATGCCTTCGTTTGAAAAACACACAACACAACCAACCCCATACACCACACCAATTTACATGACTAACTGCAATATGTGGGGCATTTATGGTGCATATACCCCAGCCCTGGTAATAGACGGCTGTGATCTATTTGAAGTGGCACGAATAACATGCATTGACTCTGTTCAACCAACTTCCATATCTGTGAAAAACTCTACGATAAAAAATTTCCAGTATGTGTACGATATGAATGGCGGTGGGATGAAATTCAACAATTCAAATGTAGGTGGGGTGGAAGAAGTTGCGGTTGTTGGCAGTGCTGCTGGTTTTTCGGCATACAACAACTCCAAAATCTCAGTACTTACCCTTACTTCAGGAAATGTAAATAGTCCGCTAATTTCTTTTGGTAATGGGAATGTTGGAATCCTCATTGAAGATTCTTCACTATATAACATTGGTGAAACTTCTGACAACGCCGTGTTCTCACGTGGCAACTCCGTGTTTGATTTCAGGGCTAAGGGAGACGGCTACATTAAAGCTACAGGCACCCCAACAGCCAGCAGCACTTTTAGCCCATCAGTCAATGCTCTGGGTAACGGGAGGTCATTTATTAGAACATTATGATTGATTTTTATTTTGACCATGATATACTATTCATTCACACCTACCTATGGACTAAATTGTATGGCAAACGCGCTTCCAATTCGTACCCACTTGAAATTCGCTGACGACAAGTCAGTTGAAATTCGCAACGCAACATTAAAGGGCGTCGTCTTAAACGCAGTGGACAATACTCTTACCAATGTGAATCTCGGTAACTTTGCAGCCAACGTGATTTTAACGGCTATGCCTGGCACGCCCAATGACACATCTCTTTTGACATCAAAAGCCATTGCCGACTATGTGGGAGCCCAAATTGTTTCTTCTGGCACAATTGGACGTCCTACTGGCACCATTAGTATGGCATCAGGAACTGCCGACTTACCTGCATCTGCTAACGGAGGTGAATACTGGTATGTCGCAGACTTGGCTGCTAACGCAGAAGGCTTATTGGGCGGCACGTTCCAGGTGACAAATGGGGACATGTTGATCGCTATCAATCCATCAGCCGGCGGCACTGGTGGTGCTGTGGCGGCTGACTATATTGTTCAGCAGTCAAATTCTATCTATGCCACTGAGTCGCAATACGGCACAGTTATGTTTGAAGCAATCCCAACAGGCGGTGCTACAGTCGACTTCGCTACTGCACTATCTAGCAATACTGCAATCACTCCTCGTGGTGTGCAATACATTGTCCACAGTGCGTTACAAAAATTGTTGGCAGCAGGAGCTTCAGGCACAGTAGTACGCACTGTAGCCAGTCTGACGAACATGTCCTATACTTACGAATCGCTTGACTTAGAAAACGTCGCAAAAGAGTCAATCGACGTCAAAGTATTCGATTCGAGTGGATATCTCGACAATCTGGTCTCAATCACCTATGGTGAAACAGGAATCACAGTTGAATGTGCCGCCCCAATTGTTGATGCTAAGATTGTGTTCACCACACTTGTGCCGCAATACAACTTGGATAATGTGCTAGGGCATTCTGCGTGGTTTAATGCGTAACAACGAATAAAGCTGCCCAACCGTCGCTTGATACAGAGAGTACGATGCGAAGAACTCTAAATCTAAAAAAATTGTCAAGCGGCACTTTCCCTTCCACCTTGACCCACACGACATTTTCAAACTACGGAAACGTGTGGGTCATGTCTTTTGACAAATGCCTCAAATTCATCACCAATAAGAGTCTGTTTATCAAAATTGGGAACAAAATACCATCATTATGTGTAGCGATGGACGACGTCATTGGGGTTTCATACAATCTATCTGACGAGGTTGGGTTGTATACAAAAGAGGGTTCGATTCATTTATTCGACTACGATATGATAGGAGAGGTCAAAAGGATTCGTCTCCAACTCCCAAAAAACGTGGTTGTGAATAAAATATGCACAAGCCCCACACTTGACACAATATGTGCACTATGCAGTGACAACACAATTAAGAAATTTAACAATAGAGGTGTGTGCCAATATTCGTCAGAACTTCCAGGCTCAGTGTATGGTATAGTTGTGGACGTGGACAATGTGTGTAGAATACTGTTTCAGGGTACACTGTTATCAATCAATCTTTTGAACTACGATGTGGAGGTTTCACCACTTCCTTGTGATTACACCCATATAGGAGTTGCGTGGGATACAACAGTTATTCTTTCAAATCAGATAGTGACTAGTTTGTTCGTTGATGGTCATGTGATAGCTAGTTGCGAGACGCCTGTAAAAACCTTCACACACATGTCTACTGGAAATAATGAGATTGTGTTTGTGGGCGGCAATGAATTATCAGTACACTCTGTAAGTATCACTTAAAACATCTGGGATGTACATCAGCTTTACCAATTCAAGATTGAATTCGTATCTCTCCCTTAACGAGTCGTTGACCTCCAAGTATTCATCAAGAGCCCCTGACATAAGCAGCCGCCGAGTTTCCATCGGTTTCAGCAGTTTTTTTAGATTGTTGTGCCCACCACTTAAAGCTGCGTACTTCTCATAATCAGCAACATCCAACCCTCTAAAATGTTCTGGCACGTTCACCCCTTTTGCTATGTATCTTCCGTCAAACCACTCCAACGATACATTTGGTGTTATATTCAACAATGCCATAAAGTCATCATCTTTAGACTGGACTGTGAACCACACCTCGTCCCCAAGAAGGTTGGCATACGTCTTGACTATGCTGTGGACAATATCATCCGCTTCGTGTCCACGCACTTTTATGGCGTGTAATTCCGGGAACATGTAACGGTACTCTTTTCTAATATCACCCATTGCCTGGACGACGCCTTCATTCTTCTTGGGTCTGTCTGCCTTATATAGCGGATACTTCTGCTTCCGAATTGACTCCGCATTATCATCCATAGCCATGATTATCTCAGACCCAGACGTACTGCAGGCATCAATCAGTGAGCCGATTCTGTTAATGACTGTCGACCGTATTTTGTCGAAGGGACATCTTGTATTCAATTCGTTGTACTTCCAGACAGAGAATACTGAGTTCATAAGAATCGCACTCTCGTCAAGTATCACAACGTTAGTTGATACATTATCTTTTGTTCTTACATAGCCCATACATCCCCCGAAAATAGAACCTTCAGCCCAACGTCATTCAGACTCTCTCCTTCACTTGACGTTTTCACTCTCCACTTTAACGATGGGTATGGCAAGTAATAGTTCGCCAAACCACCGCCCAGAGGTTCTAAGCTACTTTCGACCATCGCTTTAGTCGAAGTAAAGTACAGCACACTCAGTGACGTTATAAGAGTTTTTGCGACTCTCGCTAATTTCATATTCTCTGTTTGGGATTCTGAGAATTGCAGCACCGTATCTCTTCCAGCGATAACTTTGTCAAGAAGTTGGTGTGTTATCCTAATTCTAGGAGTTTCCCCATTCATCAGGGATGTAGACAATATTTCATCGTACTCTGTGTCGAGACACACTATGTATCTGTCTCCCTCAATTCGTGCGAGATCGGTGGACATTGTGGCGCATATTGCTGACACACGTTGCTTGGTAGATAATGTTTTCACTGTTGGATTCCTTGACGGGGCTATGAGTAATCTCTGTTCTTTAGATTTTGTATTTGAAGGTCTGGTAGTAACAGCTACCTGACTGACCGAAGTTACGATCCCAGGGATACTCGATTCTAGTGTCAAAACTAAATTTCCAGTTACTGGGTTCACTCGTGTAAACGATCTCACGTACTCATCAACAGCCATTATACCAGAATCATAGGCAAGTTGTTTAATATTCGCAATGTGCACTCTGTTTGGGTACAGATTCAATGTCAATCGTACCGTCATTAAGAACCCCCCAACTCTCTTTACCTCAGCACTAAGCGTCTCATCCCTATTGACAAGTTTGTCGAACAAAACATTTGGCAGGGCTGCTACGCATACCAGCGCATACCCATCATTTGCTTCTTCAAGAATCTTGGTGACATTCGCTATCGACATGTCCAACTTATGTAGTAAATGTCTAGCGTAAAATACCAGTGCCATGTCTGTGAACGGGGTAGCCGTATTGAGTTCGACAATCTTTCTTGACGATTCGTCGATCCCTCTGTTCACGTGCACACGTGCTGGAATCTTCTTTAGATTTTCAAGTGGTGAACGCTCTGAATACTTAACGAACTGCGATCTCACTTCCTCGTTCGTGGAGGTAAGTTTGTAGAATATATCTGCCATAGTCGTTTGCAGCTTAGAACCCACCCCCCATGAAGTGTACTCTGGGAGTCTTTTGAACCCGCCGGACATGAAGTGATTCAGAACGTTACACATCCGAATTGCCAAAATTCTAGTAGCACCGTCGATGCCGTACACCACGTCGATGTTTAGAGAACTCCAGTCCTTGCATGACACCTCCTCAGTGTGTACATTGCACGATATAAAAGAATCTACTCTGTACCCGTGATTCCACATAGAGCACGCATATCTAATTGCAGCAGAGAAGTCTATTCTCGGATTTACCAGGAATGTTGGAAAAATCTCATTACACCATTTACACTTGAGTGGGTCAATGCTTATCAGCAACGTGCCGTCCATAGATGAGTTATCAAACAGAAGTTCAAGACATGAGTCTTTATTACGTTTGAAGATACTTGACACAACTTCGCTGTACTTTGACATATAGCAACCTATTTCTTATCTGAGTCTGATTTTTGTTTGGAGGCGTAGTACGACACATATGCCCCGTCTATTGAGTAGATTACGTCTACAAAATCATTAACACTAATGAATTGGAGCGATTCTACTATTTGCAAATCAATTGCAGTCTTGATCTCACTCAATGGTATCATACCGACACCGAATCCAGACGATCTATATGCGCTTAGGCGTGCAAAGTCTCTCATCAAGGCTGATTCGAGACCGACTACAAAGTTACCCCAAGCACTCCCGTAACCCTCGTCCTCAAACGCCTCAATAAAATAGCGTATAACGTTGTCGCCACTCAATTCAAAACAATAGAGGTTTCTGAAGTTATCCACAGCCTTGTCTGAACTGCTGCCGTCGAACTTGTTCATATCCAGTGTTGATTTAAAACCGAAAGGTGCGTAGACATACTCCATAATATATGGCTTTGTGTCTGGAGACGCGTTTTTTGCTAGGGATATTAGTGTGTGTCTGTTTAGGAGTGAAAGTCTGTACGTGCGAATACTTCGTATTGCTTTTAGGGAATGGACTGAGCGAAGGTATGCTTTATACGATTTTGATTCTGTTTGGATATTTTCTTCGTCGTACTTCAGCACACCATCGTCTACAATGGCAGAGTCGTCAGAGTGGATGGAGTTAAATACCACCTTCTTGGCGACTCTCTGTTGGATTAAATCTACAACGTTTTTTTAAACCGGTTGATTTCGCTTGAAGCACTCATCAGCGGAGCAAATGCTTCGTACCCATACGACTGTACAATATTGGGCAATTGTTCAGAGTCGTACTTAAACAGTACCGGCAATTGGTTGTCGCGTGTTTGGTACAGATATGGAACTTCAAACTGATATTCCAATTTCGTGTCTGGATCGATGGTAGGCACAATTGTATTCGGGTCAGCACCGGCTAATTTCATCAATTCAGCCAACATGTCCTTCGCTTTCAACCCACCAG
>Ga0316612_1000335_pt1 | contig 15414 bp, 11 predicted proteins | sample MIS2016226_MG_FD_207676 | JGI IMG/M metagenome (GOLD analysis project Ga0316612, IMG submission 207676) | Microbial mat bacterial communities from Middle Island sinkhole, Lake Huron, Michigan, United States - MIS.2016.226 | ecosystem: Environmental > Aquatic > Freshwater > Lake > Sediment... | reverse complement strand
TCAGCGGAAGCATCACTACCGTAAACGGAACATTGCTCACAATCTGCGAAAGCAACAAACTTATGGCATGTATCCCGGCCAAACCGGCAACAGTTTCGGTAAGCTTTACATGATTCAGCAAGTGTTCCATCAAACCTACTTTTTCGATGCCGTGTACTACAACAAACAGCGAAGCAAAGAACAACAGCAACACCCAATCCACTTGCCGTATTACTTGCGATGGTTTGATGCGCCCCAATATGAGTATCAACGAGGCACCTAACAAAGCAATTAATGGTATTGAAAGTTTTAGCGGACGGCTAAGGAAAAACAGTACAATTACCAAAATAAAAATAGGTACCGAAAACTTCATGGAACGGTAGTTGTAATGTCTGCCATTTTGTTTTTCTAAAACTTCTTTGCTGGTTTTAAACTCTTTTTCAGGGAATTGGGGCGTAATCACATTCGGGTAAAACCACTTTACGGCAAATACAACCACTATCATCCCCAATAACGAAACAGGGAAAAGGAAAAGCAAAAACTGCCCGTACGAAATACCTGAATTGATACCGATAAGCATATTTTGTGGATTTCCTGTAATGGTCATGGCACTGCCAATGTTCGACGACAGGATTTCGGCAATAAGGAATGGGATGGGGTTTAGCCTGAGCGACAAACACATACCTATAATAACAGGTGTGAACAACAACACAACGGCATCGTTTACAAGAAAAGCACTTGCAATGCCAGTTGTAAAAGAAAGCACTACCAACAATTTGAAAGGTGTGTCGGCAATGGCCAAAGTGCGCGTGGCTATCCACTCAAAAAAGCCATCAATTTCGAGTGTGGAAATAATAATCATCATGCCCAGTAACAGCGCGATGGTGTTAAAATCAATGGCATGAATGGCTTCGTCGAAAGTGAGCACGCCAAAAAGTATCATGGCAACCGCACCAAAAAATGCTGCCGATGGCCGGTCGATATTCATCCGAGGAAGCCGGGTGAAAATGATCCCAATATAGGTGAGTATAAATATAATGAGTGCCGTGGTTTGCATAATGTAGTTTTAACTCGTGGCTTTCAAAATGCTAAGCCCTGCTGCAAACCTTCCGGTTAGGCCGCCCGAAGCCCGCGATGAATAAAAAACATCGGGCTTGCATTTTGTACAAATCCCGGCAATTTCTATATTTTTATCTTTCAAGCCATTGCCAATAAGCTGTTTATGATTTGAATACCAGAGGTCGAAGTGGTATTTTCCTGAATCTATTTGTTTTACAAGATAGCCTTCGGTTGTGCCAAAACTGTTTTCAACGCTAAGTTTTACATCCTCACCAACTTCGTAACAACAAGGGCCAATGGATGGGCCAATTGCAGCAATAATTTCACCCGGATTTGATCCATACCGTGTTACCATTGCACTTAAAGTGTTAGCTACAATATATTGTACAGTCCCACGCCAACCGGCATGTATAACGGCAATTACGTTTTTTGCAGGGTCAAAAAGGAGTACTGGAACACAATCGGCAACCATAACCATAAGGCAAATACCTGTTAAATGGGTAATCATAGCATCGGTTTCGGGATTAATCAACAATATCCCATCCGCAACAGCTTGCTCATCAATTATTTTGACATTTCCACTGTGAACCTGGCTGGCATACAAGATTTTATGGGGATTAATCCCGATTTTTTCAGCCAATAACATCCTGTTTTTCAATACATTTGTTGAACTATCGGCAGTATGCAAACCCAGGTTTAGCGAGTAATAGGGAGTTTCGCTTACGCCACCCGAACGTGTGGTTACAAAATGCAAAAGCTTTGGAAACCGGCCAAGGTTTTGAAATGTATATAAAGGGAATGGTTCTGTAAGGCTTTTCATTTAAAATAAGTATGGACATCAAAAGTATTAAAAAGAAAAGAAGGAATATACTTTGCCCAAATATAGTGAAACATTCATTCAACTGCCTGATATTTAATACCTATTAACAATATTTAACCATTCCTGATAATGCTTGAACTTATTCTTTTCTACTTTTGGCTCACAATTAATGACATTTTAAAATCAAATAACATTCGTATGAAAAACAAATCCACCTTACATTTTTCCCGGCTTGCCTTTTCCATGCTTACCGGAATGTTGCTGCTTTCAGGTTACGGTTTTGCGCAGGTCAAAGCTGCAAGCCAACCCAAGGAGAAAAAGACCATAACCATACATGTTACCAAGGAAGACGATGGGAAAATAACAGTAATTGATACAACAGTTGTAACCGACACCGACTTTGATGCGGATGCATTCCTTTTGAAAAAAGGCGTTGGTGTTGAAAAAACAGATGAAGAAAAACAGATTGAGAAAAAAATAGTAATCGTAAACCCAGGCTCAAAATCAATTACTTATACCGAGGATGAAGGTGGAACAGTTGATACTGTAATGATGCAAGATGGCCAAATTATTATACTTCGCAACAATCCCAAAGGGGAAGGTTTGGATCCGATAAAAAAGGATATGCATTTCAATTTTGAAATGCCAGAAGGTTTTGGGGATTTTCAAGGGCAAATGCACGAACAAATGTTAAAAGGGATGATGAAAGAATATGGCCTCGATGCTTTTATGCCTTTTGGCCAAATGGAAAAAATAGTGGTTAAGAAAAAACGCAATGGCAAAAAAGTGATAATCACTTTCGTGGATCGCGAAGAAGCTTGTTGTGGACACGAAAAAGTAGAAAAAAGAATAGAGTATCGCGATTAATTTTTTACCATTCAATAAGTTAACTCTTTTGAATGATAATGAAGAAAAAACACCTAATCCTATTAAAAAGGGGCAAAACTGTATTTTTTCAGTTTTGCCCCTTTTATTTCATTCAAGACAACAGATCAATCCATTTTCATCAACCCTTGGCACTAATATTTTCGAGCCTTGGTATGTCGAGCAGCGAAATGGATTTGTTGTTTATATCAATAATTCTATCGTCTTTAAAATCCTTCATTATCCGTATCACGCTTTCGGTTGACATGCTAGTAAGGTCGCCTAAATCGCTTCGTGAAATTGGCAACTCGAAGGTTTCTGATTTAAAAATTTTCCGCGAAAGGCAGAGAAAAATATCAGCCAGCCGTCCATGCAATTGCTTTTGCGTAAGGCTAAAAAAGCGGCTATACGATTGCGATGTGCTTTCGTTCAGTATATTAATAACACGGTAGGCAAAAACTGCATTTTGCTTTAACAATTGCTCAAATATCTGTATATCAATCAATCGGACAACCGAATCGGTATAAGTGCTGATACTATACAGGAAAGTGGAATTCCCTTCGTATATAGCCTGAAGTCCCAACAAATGATTTTGAGGGGTAATGGTGAGTATCAGATCCTTGGGGTTTCCTTCCAAATAAACCTTTACCAATCCTTTTTCGAGGTACATAATATGAGATGCAAACGACCCTTGTTTGCAAATCATTTCACCTTTTTTAAAATTCACTAAAAGTGATCTGTTATCAATCAACTCCTTTTCTACTTCGGTAAGCAAATCGAAGCAGGAAAGATCGTAAACGTATGAAACACAATTAGTAGAACTAAAATTTTGCATAACCATCTATCATTTTGATAAAAACAGTTTGTTTTTTTGCATTGTGCCAACAAATACCCTTTGAACCGAAGTATTAACCAGTTTCGCTAATCCGTTTTAAGCGGGAGTAATCAAGGATGCTAAAAAGCTTTCCATCAATTTTGATCAACCCTTCTTCTTTAAATTTTTTCAACATGCGTACTGCTGTTTCGGGGCTTAACCCCGACAATTCGGCAAGATCCTTACGCGAAAGGTTTAATTCAAATTCTGAGTTTTTGAAGATACGGTCGGAAAGACAAATCAATATATCGGCTAACCTGCCATACGACTGCTTGTGCGTGAGGCAAAAAAAGCGGCCATTTATTTGAATGCTGTTAGAGATAAGTATGTTTATTACCTCTTTGGCGAAGCCTGCATTACTATCCAAAACCTGCTTAAAAAACCCAATATCAATCTGTTTGATTTCCGAATCGAGGTATGCCATGGCCGAATATTGGAAAGTACCACGTTCGTCGCTAATGGATGTAAGCCCAAGCAAATTGCCTGGAGGGATGATTTTTAACACCAAAGAATTTACCCCGTCGTCGAGGAACACCTTGGCAAGACCTGTTTCAATAAATAATATATGGGAAGCAAAGCCCCCTTGTTTAAATATGAGTTCTCCCTTTTTATACTTTATAATAACCGATTTTGAATCCAATTGGCTTTTTTCATCTGGGGTCAGTTTTTCAAAACAAGCACAATGGTGAGAACTAATGGTGCATCCTGAATTTTGGTTTGTTGTCATTGATGGTGCTTTACTTGATTTTCTACAAAAGTATAACAAAAACAACATATTTATTGATTTGAATCAATTAAAGTTAGTACTTAACAACAAGCTGTTTTGTGTTTATGACACTGCTAATTTGTTTTGCTTATAATTAAAAACAACAATATTTGCAGCGTATTAATTCGCAAATCCTAAGCTATATGAAAAAGAAAACCAATCCATCTTATTTATTGATCTTCATTGTGTTGGCGTTGGGGATAATAAGTTGTACCAAAGACCCCTCAGAGGGTGGGGTTGCATCATGCGAAGGGTGCCATACCAATTATGCCCACCTACAGGCAGTTTATACACCTGATACTGCAGCACCCGTTGGTGGTTGCGGAGGTGAAGCCCCTCATTACGAACCATACGATAGGGTTTTTATGGGTGGAGCCGGGTATAAATTGTATAAAGAATCATCGCATTATGCTATTGGATGCGTAGGCTGCCACAACGGAACCGACAATACCGACGACAAAAAAGCTGCTCATTCGGGCGATTTCATTGCTCATCCATCATCAAGTTCTGATGCTAAATGCGCTTCATGCCACGAAAAAATAGTTGGCAATTATCACACAAGCTTGCATAATGGCTTCGGACAAAAAAGGAAAGTTACCATTCGGAGTGGCCTTAATGGACCTGAAGATTTTGACAAACTACCACAACATCAAATAGAAGGGTACAACAGCAACTGTGCCACTTGCCACGGAAGTTGCGGCAATTGCCATGTGGTTCGGCCACCTATTGCCGGAGGAGGTTTAGCTAACGGGCATAGTTTTACTAAAACCCCCGATATGATAAATACTTGTGTGGCTTGCCATGTATCAAGGGGAGGACATGCATACTTAGGTGTGGCTTCGGGCACAAAACCAGATGTTCACCTAACAAAGTTGGGCTTTACCTGCCTAAGTTGCCACGATGGCGCCGAACTTCACGGCGATGGCAAAAAAGTGGAACAAAGGTATGCCTACGACCAATTGCCTTCCTGTACCGAATGCCATAATTCCATACAAAACAAAAATATTTATCACTCGACACATTATACCGATATCAACTGTCAGGTTTGCCATTCGCAGGACTACAACAACTGTGGCAGTTGCCACATACATGGCGATGGGGCAAGGGTTCCATCCTATATGGGGTATAAAATTGCCGTAAACCCACTGCCCACACTAAAAAGCTATAAATTCACCTTGGTACGCCGTACCTTGGCCGCACCCGATAATTGGGAGAAATTTGGGGTTGCCCAATATGCCAATTTTGACGCTTTCCCAACCTATAACTACGCTTCGCCGCACAATTTGCTTCGCTGGACTTCCAGGACGCAAGTAACAGAAGGGGCTGCATGTAGCGCAAACTGCCATATAAGCAACGATGGCGCTGGTTTAAAAAACACAAACCTGTACCTTTTTAAAAGCGATTTGCTCGATTGGGAAAAAACCGCAACCGGTTCTATTACAGTTGATGGGAAATTACCTTCATTGTGGATGAAATAATTACATTGAACTTTAAAAACAAAAAACAACCAAAAAAATAACACTAATAATCAACACTCAATTTATTTTAAACCAACAAAAATCAAAACAATGAAAAAGACAAACCTCTTCCTTTTAGGATTCATTTTCGCACTATTCTTCGTTGCGACTTCTTGCAGCAAGGACACTGATGAACCAGTAGTAGTAAACGAATCTATGGTATTAGCACAATACCTTGAGTCAACAAGTTCCCCATTGCAAAAGGATTTCGTAAACACCGACATGCCTACAATTATGCCGGCAAGCGAAGTTAAAACCTTAAACGAAACTGGCCAAGTTTACATTATGGATATACGTTCGGCTACCGATTTCGCTACCGGACATATTGCCAATGCACACAATGTTGCGTTTGCCGACATTTTGACCCATATCAAGGGTATTACCTTGGCAAACTATACCAAAGTTGCCATTGTTTGCTATACAGGACAAACGGCTGCTTATGCTGCTTCTCTTCTTAGGATAATGGGGTATGATAAAGTATATTCGATGAAATGGGGCATGTGCTCATGGAACTCAGCATTTGCAGGCAAATGGAACACGGCCATAACAAATGGGAACGCTTATGCATCGCAATTTGTTACTACGGCAACCGAAAAAGGGGCAAAAGGTGTAATGCCAACCCTCACAACTGGCAAAACCACTGGCCAAGAGATTTTGGAAGCCCGCCTTGCTGTATTGTTGACAGAAGGTTTTACCCCTGCCTCCATCTCAAACCAAGCGGTATTTGCTGATTTAACAGCCAATTACATCCTTAATTATTGGCCAGCAAACCATTATGCATTAGGTCATATACCAGGTGCTATGCAATATACACCAAAAGAAGCCATTAAATATGCTGTTGATTTAACAACACTTCCTACAGGCAAACCGGTTATTGTTTATTGTTACACAGGCCAAACCAGTGCCTTCCTTGCAGCATATCTCCGCCTGTTAGGATACAATGCCAAATCGTTACTTTATGGAGTAAACGGAATGAGCTATGATATGATGGTTGCCAACAACCTGACTGTATTTAAAGCTGACCAGATTATGGGATACGATTTTGTGAAATAGATTTTTTGCCTAAATCTAATCCATTTAATTCATCAAAAGAAAAACTGCTCCCATGGGGCAGTTTTTTTTGTGCCAATAGATTTTCACCGTTTCACCAAACCGGCAAAATGCAGAGCTTGCTTCTTGCATGGAGTGTTGCTCGAAAATTTGCCAAACTTTGTTTTATTACAATGGAGTTTCCCACATTGCAAGACAATCATCACCCAACTTGTAAAACCATTTGCTTTTCAGCAATAGTAAAAGGCTTCACATTTTTTCGCGTGGCGGCCTGACCTTTCCGTTAGGGATTGTTGAAAACGCAATGCCACAGGGGCTGTACTCCACGTAGCCCGATAATTGATCTTATTTTGAACCGTGGCATGGGCAAACCAATTGCGCCGCTATTTACTGGTTGATATTTCAGCAGGCATGGACGCAACAGCTCGAAAACACTTCAAAGAAGAATTAGATTTTCCAATATAAATTTACCGTTGTCCAAATACTTTTAATTAGAGTTTGTTTGTAAATTTGGATTTTCTTAAAATTGCGGATTGTTTTCAGTAAGTTAGATTCGTCAATCGTAATTCGTACATCGTAAATACAAGTAAAACTTGACTTTACGGACAGGCACTAAGTAGATTTCCTGATTATCAACTCAGTCTTCAGTTTTTTAACTACTGGACTATAGTCAGTAGCATTGCTTTCAATCCGTTCAATTAAAAGTTGGGCACATTCCTTACCCAATTCATATCCTAAAGGTGTTATTGTAGTTAAGGGAGGGTTAAACATATAACAAAAAGGTTCGTCGCTAAAACTTGATACTGCTATTTGTTCGGGTATTTTTAGCATTTTCTTATTAATCGCAATCATCACACCTGCAACCACCTGGTCGCTTATCGAAAAAATAGCATCGGGAGGTGAGGGCAATTCAAGTAGTTTATTTGTGAGGAATTCAGCTTCAGCAGTATTATCGCTATTATATATATAGTTTTCATTTACAGGCATATTGTACTTTTTTAATGCCCTCAAATAGCCATTCAACCGGTTTTTGGAGATCGAAATGTTTTGATTGCCCAAACCGATGGCAATTCGTGTATATCCTTTATTAATAAGATATTCAACAGCTTTAAAAGTACCATCTTCTCCATCCACAGAAATTTTATCCCCATCATAATCATTCGGGACTTTATCTATAAAAACAATGGGTACACCACCAGATTTAGCCATTACAAAATGATGGAAAAGCTTGGTTTCCTTTGTTACCGAGATAATCAACCCATCCACATTGTTAGCTAACAAGGTTTCGGTACAATCTACTTCTTTATCGTACGATTCATTTGATTGGAGGATCATTACACTATATCCTTTTTTATCGGTAATTTCTTCAATTCCTTTCAATACCGAGGGGAAAAAGAAGGAGGATATTTCGGGTGTGATATAACCGATTATTTTACTTTTCCTGTTTCGAAGCGACAGCGCGTTGGTGTCGGGTTTATAATGCAGCAATTCGGCCAATTCCTTTGCCGCTTTAATGGTTTCGGGCTTTACATCGGGATGGTCTTTCAACGCACGGCTTACAGTTGAAATAGAAACACCCAGTGCTTTGGCAATATCTTTCAGTTTAATTGTATTTATTCTCATGTTGGATAACCTTATCAATCAGATTAATAGTAAGTTAATGTTGGTGGCTAACCATTTTTTAGCTTTGTAAAGTTAAAATAAAACGGCGACCCATTAAGAAATCATTTTTATCTTGCTGTTAAAACAATAAAGTATCGAAGTTTTTTTTGAAAGTTATAAACCACAAACGTTTGTGGGAACGTTTGGGGAAGACTGTTCGCATTTATCTGGTTTTCAAGCATTTTAAATTCAAATTTATGTATTTTCTTTGCGCTTAATTAATCTAAAAAACAAAAAAACCATGAAAAAAAACTTACTGCTATTTATTTACACCTTCAGCTTCTTGTTGCTGTGTACCGGGTTAGCCTCTGCACAAGGAACGGTTTCGGGTACTGTGAAGGATAACACTGGCACACTTCCCGGTGTAAGCGTGCAAATAAAAGGAACTACCCAGGGAACTATAACGGATGTTGACGGTAAATTTTCGTTAAGCGTTCCTGATGCTAAAACAGTTCTTGTTTTTTCTTTTGTAGGCTTCGCTTCTCAAGAAATACTTGTTCAGGGACAAAAAACTTTGGAAGTAACCTTGGTTCAGGATGCAATGAACCTGAGCGAGTTTGTTGTTACCGGTGTGGTGAACAATAAATCGGCCTTGGAATCGAGTGTGGCCATAACAAGCATAAAGCCTAAATCTATCGAAAGGTTGGGTGCGGTAACAACAGCAGAAATCTTTAAATCCATACCAGGCGTACATTCCGAATCAACCGGTGGCGAAGGTAACGCAAACATTTCGGTTCGTGGTATCCCAATATCAACTGGTGGGGCCAAATTTTTACAATTGCACGAAGATGGGTTGCCAGTGATGCAATTCGGCGATATTGCCTTTGGCAACGCGGATATATTTTTACGTTCCGATCAAACTATTTCACGCATCGAAGCTATACGCGGAGGTTCGGCTTCTACATTTGCCAGCAACTCACCTGCCGGTATCATCAACTTTATAAGCAAAAACGGTGCTATTGAAGGTGGTACAATTGGAACCACTTTTGGCTTAGATTATAAAAATTTGAGAACCGACTTTGAGTACGGTGCGCCTATAAGCAATGGATGGCGTTTTCACTTGGGCGGTTTTTTCCGCACTGGCAACGGACCACGCGATGCCGGCTTCACCGCCAATTACGGTGGTCAGGTTAAAGCCAACCTTACAAAAGAATTTAAAAACGGCTATGTACGTGTTTATTTCAAACACCTCGACGACAAGGCTATTTCGTATATGCCCATGCCGGTTATGGCATCAGGAACTGGTAAAGACCCTAATTTTGAATCAATCCCAGGCTTTGACGCAACGAACGCAGCACTACAAAGCCCTGAGTTTTTAAATACATTGGGTGTTGACGGTAACGGTAACAGCCGTACTACCAATATGGCTGATGGGATGCATCCAATTTCAAATGCATTTGGCACGGAATTTTCATTCGATTTAGGCGATGGCTGGAAAATTACCAATAAAGGCAGGTGGGCATTAAACTCAGGTTCATTCAATGCACCTTTCCCCGTTCAGATTATGAAAGCGGATGCCCTGGCCCAAAGTATTGGAGGTGCAAATTACACTGCGAGTTACGCTTATGGCGAAAATGCAGGCAAAGCATTAACCGCATCTGAATTGGCAAACCTGAACGGAAACGGGTTGTTGATGAAAATCCATACTTTCGATGTACAAATAAATAGCCTCGATAATTTTACCAACGATTTTTTCTTGACAAAGAAATTCAATAAAGTTAACCTTACTGCCGGATATTATAAAGCCAATCAGCGGATTAACATGACCTGGCTATGGCAAACCTATACCACTGATGTTCAAAGCCAACCCCAACTGATAAATATTGCAAGCGGTGACAGCTCGTTTTATAGCGAAGGCGGGCTTACGGCCCACGGAGTACCTGCATGGGGAAACTGCTGCACACGCGGCTACGATATGAACTATACGATTGATGCCCCGTATGCCAATATAGGCGTTGAGCTTACCGATATGATCAATGTTGATGCAAGTATCAGGTACGATTTCGGGGATGCATCTGGCTATTATCTTGGCAACAAACAAGCCGCCATTGATGTGAACAATGATGGAACAATTTCACCTGTCGAAGAAAGTGTTACCGTATTAAATACATCGGAAGCTAAACCTGTTAGTTACGACTTCAACTACGTTTCGTACTCACTTGGTGCCAACCTCAAGCTTGATAATGCAAAAGCTATTTATGCCCGATACAGCAAAGGGGGCAGGGCCAATGCCGACAGGTTGCTCTATTCCTCATTCCTAACTTCGGCTGGAAATACTATCGAGGGCCTTGATGCCGATCAGGTAAGCCAGACCGAAGTAGGGTTGAAATACAATTCAAATAAAATAGCTTTCACTGTAACAGGCTTTTACAGCTTTGTATCCGAACAGAATGAAGAATTTGGCAAAACAATAAATACCGAATTCAACTCTGCCGGTGCCGAATTTGAGACTTCGGTAAACCTTGGCAACTTTAGTGCTACCGCAAGCGCAATTTATACAGCAGCCAAAATCAAGAAAAGCCTTTCCGAAACAGAAGTTGGAAATGTGCCACGCCGCACCCCTGCGCTTATGTACAACATAAACCCTTCCTATACCTACAAAAAAGCAGTTTTAGGATTGAGTTTCATAGGGACAACCAAAGTGTATTCGCAAAACGATAATGCTGTTGTGTTACCTGCATACCTGTACTTAAATGCATTCGCAAGTTACGACATCACTAAAGGCTTCACGCTAAGTGCTAATATCAATAATCTTACAAACACATTGGGTTTCACCGAAATGGAAGGCGATGCGTTTGTTGATAACACAACAAATTATATGCGTGCCCGTCCAATTACAGGCAGGGCATCAACACTTTCGCTTACTTACAGGTTTTAATTTTGGGTTTGTTTGGTTGATTTATATCCGTAAACAACTGGATACCTATAACTTGGTTAATTACAGGCTTCCCTTGTTTACCAGTTCTTCTCCTGAAATTTCAGGGGAAGAACTTTTTCAATTGAACATCGGATAAATAGCTACTGAATGCTTGGCAAAAAATAGCTATACTTTTGTGATGAATTTCAGCAATTACTGGGCGGGGAATTTGTTTTCCCAAAAACATGCAACTACCCCATCACATAAAATGATGTATAAAAAGCAAACCAGCATGGTAAACCAATACACCTTATGTCAAAATAGTTAATATCGAAATTTAGGAATGGAAGATCTTTACCAAAAAGTCGTAGATGAAATTGTTTCCTATTTATCCGGGAAAATTGCATCCAAGCCCAACAGATATACCATCACCATTGCCGGAGAATCTGGATGTGGGAAATCGGAAACTGCAAAATCAATCGCAGTTGAGCTGGAAAAATTTGGGTTCAAAACCATTATACTCGGGCAGGATCAGTACTGTTACCTTACTCCTAAGTTTAACGATTTGAAACGGAAAGAGGATCCGGAATGGCTTGGCCCTCACGTAGAAATAAAAATGGATCTACTCCAAAAAAACCTGAAAGATGCTTTAATAGGTGAAGAATCAATAACAAAACCTGTTATAGATCCAGTTGAAAATACCATTACCGATATAAAAATTAGTTTGGTAGGGATTAAAGTTGTGATTGCCGAAGGTACTTATGCCACATTGCTCAGGAACGTTGACACCAGAATTTTTATTGATAGAAACAGGCTCGACACACTCGAAGACCGGAAAAAACGAAACCGCAGGAACGAAGTAAACGACCCGTTTACTGAACAAATATTGATTACCGAACACAAAATTATTGCCGGCCACAAGCTGTTGGCCGATATAGTTGTAACAAAGGATTTCGATGTACTGTTTAGCGAATAAAAAATATTATGGCCGTTAAAAACCAGGTTCAACTTATTACTTATCCCGATTCGCTCGGAGGCGATCTGAAATCGCTCAATGTTGTGCTTTTAAAATATTTCCCCGATATTTTTAAAGGCGGTATCCATATCCTGCCACCCTTTCCATCGTCGGGCGACAGGGGATTTGCCCCTTTGACATATTTGGAAATCGAGCTGCAATTTGGTAATTGGGAGGATATCAGGACCATAACCGAAAACTTTGATGTGATGCTCGACCTGATGGTAAATCATATTTCGCGGCAGTCAGTATGGTTTCAGGATTTTTTGAAAAAAGGGCTTGATTCCGAATTTGCGGATTTGTTCCTAACATTGGATAAGATTTGGCCTGATGGGAAACCTGTAGCCGATGATATTGATAAAATGTTCCTTCGCCGGCCAGCTCCCTATTCGTCGTTTACCATCGAAAAATCAGGTAAAACAGAAAAGGTATGGACAACCTTTGGCAAGCAGGATCCGTCGGAGCAAATAGATCTGGATATAAATTCGCAGCTTGCCAGGGAATTTCTAAAAGATTTTCTGGTAAATTTCAGCAAACAGGATGTGAAACTCGTGAGGCTTGATGCTGTTGGGTATATTATTAAAAAATTGGGAACAAGCTGCTTTTTCGTCGAACCCGAAATTTATAGGTTTATGGAATGGGTTTCCAACCTGGCTTCTTCGCTCGGCATTGAGTTGTTGCCCGAAGTCCACTCGCATTACACCATACAGTATAAATTAGCCGGACATGGATATTGGATCTATGATTTTATCCTGCCATACACCATTCTCGATACCCTTGTAAATAAATCCAGCTCAAAACTTCGCGAATACCTCAAGGTGAGGCCTCACAAGCAATTCACCATGCTCGATTGCCACGACGGCGTTCCGGTAAAACCGGATATGGATGACCTTATAAGTACCGATGAAGCACGCAAGTTAGTGGATGTTTGCCTTGAAAGGGGCGCCAACCTAAGCCTGATTTTTTCCGAAAAGCACAAGGCTCAGGATGGGTTTGATGTACATCAGATCAGGGGTTCCTATTATTCGCTGCTCAATTGCGATGACGATGCTTACCTTGCCGCCCGTGCGATTCAATTTTTTGCACCGGGCATCCCACAGGTTTACTATGTAGGCTTGTTAGCTGGTGAAAACGATGTGGAAAACGTAAAACTCACAGGCGAAGGAAGAGAAATAAATCGCCATAACTTTAAACTGGAAGAAATTGATGTTGCAATGCAGAAACCGGTAGTACAGCGGTTATTGAAACTAATCCGGTTCCGAAACGAATTCCCTGCTTTTAATGGCGAATTCAAAGTGATGGATTCGATGGATAATGAACTAAAACTCTCCTGGCAAAAAACGGATGCAGTTTGCAAATTGAATGTCAATTTGGATTCATATATTTCGACGATTACATTTCAGGACGAAGCTAATGAGCAACAAACTTATGTTATTTAACATCCCCCTTTTTACAACAACCACATGAACAATTCAATAGCCCAGCCCAGCAGTAACAATCTCACAATCATTAAATGGTTGACTTACATGATGTTCATGATGTTTGCCATGACAACAGATGCCGTAGGGGTAATAATTCCGGAAGTGATGAAGCAGTTCAACCTGAGCATGACAGCAGCAGGATTGTTTCATTATGGCCCAATGACTGCCATAGCGCTTGCAGGGATTTTTCTGGGCTATCTGGCCGATAAACTTGGCAGGAAAAAGACCATTATTATTGGTCTCAGCCTTTTCGCATTGAATTCATATTTGTTTGTGGTTGGGAACTCATTCGCTTTTTTCCTGGCATTGCTTATAGTTTCGGGAGTAGCTATTGGAGTGTTTAAAACTGCCGCCCTGGCACTTATTGGCGATATAACCACCTCAACAAAAGACCATACTTCGACCATGAATACCGTGGAAGGTTTTTTTGGCGTGGGTGCCATAATTGGCCCATTTATAGTGAGTTACCTCCTACGCGAAAATGTGGATTGGAAATGGCTATATGTTATAGCAGGATCACTTTGTGCAATACTTATACTAATGGCACTTTTTGTTAAATATCCTGTAACCACAAAAAAAACTGGCGAACCCATAAATTTCAAGCGCACGCTTGGTATGCTCAAAAACAGGTATGCCCTTGGGTTTTCGCTTGGCGCATTCCTTTATGTATCAGTGGAATGTGCAATTTATGTATGGATGCCAACACTTATTGCGGGGTACGAAGGAAGTGCCATTTTAATAGCAACGTATGCGCTGCCTATCTTTTTTATCTTCAGGGCTGGAGGCCGTTTTATTGGTGCATGGATTATGGCGCGGTTCAACTGGGCAGCAGTACTCACCCTGTTCAGTTTTGCAATATTGGCCTGTTTTGCAGGAAGTATTATTGGCGGAGTAGGATTTGCAGTAGTGCTATTGCCGTTGTCTGGCCTTTTTATGTCGGTAATTTATCCAACACTAAATTCGAAAGGCATAAGTTGTTTTCCAAAAGTTGAGCATGGTGCGGTAGCAGGTGTCATTTTGTTTTTCACCGCTGCCGGTGCTGCTTTAGGGCCTTTGGCAATGGGTGCAGTGAGCGATGCTTTCGGACAAAATGCCAAATATGGGTTCGTTCTTGCAACGCTTTTCGCCGGACTTCTGTTTTCAGGTCTTTTATTGAACTGGATTTTCAACCCAACTAAAGCCAGACTTCACCAACTTGACCAAAGCGAGTACGAGCTTGAATAACTGCACTTTGACACCAATCCGCTAAATCTTTTTCGCCACCAAGTGCAACACTGCGTGCCTACTGAAACTTCGGCACTAGCTCAGTCGGACGCGATAGCCAATTCTCCTACCCAAGTGGCACAAAGCCACTAAGTTTACTACTGTCATGTCACATTTAATATGACGCATAATAAATAATTCCGTATCTTAGCCAAAAAAAAGGCTATGAATACTTACAAAGTTACACTTACAAAGGAAGAACGAGAT
>Ga0316612_1000332_pt1 | contig 15521 bp, 8 predicted proteins | sample MIS2016226_MG_FD_207676 | JGI IMG/M metagenome (GOLD analysis project Ga0316612, IMG submission 207676) | Microbial mat bacterial communities from Middle Island sinkhole, Lake Huron, Michigan, United States - MIS.2016.226 | ecosystem: Environmental > Aquatic > Freshwater > Lake > Sediment... | reverse complement strand
CAATTCAGGACGTTGTCCGGGAACCAATTTCCATTCTACATTTACTGTTTTTAGAGCAATTAATTTTCCTTTGGCATCTTTGATGAATTCTTTGGTATTAATCAACCAGTTTCTTTCGCAACCTTCTTTGTGTGAAGTCGAAGTTTTCAACTGCAAAGGCCAATAAGGCCAAGGTGTAGATTCGCTTCTTCCCACTGGAGGTTTTGGCATAATCTCGAAGTTAGTTACTGATTTTGCACCCTGACGATTTGAAGTTCCAACACAGTCAGAACCAGTATCTCCACCACCAATTACGATTACATCTTTTCCTGCTGCCAATACTTGATTTTCTACTTTTTGACCAAAAACTACTTTGGTTTGTTGTGTCAAGAAATCCATAGCTTGAACCACTCCGTCTGCATCGGCGCCAGGAGTTGGCAAGCTTCTTCTTTCGGTTGCTCCACCGCAAAGTACGATTGAATCAAAAGCTTTCAGGTCATTAATATCGTAGTTTACACCCACGTGAGTATTTACTTTGAAAGTAATTCCTTCCGCTTCTAAAACAGCTATTCTTCGTTCGATAATTCCTTTTTCCATTTTGAAATTTGGAATTCCATAACGCAATAAACCTCCAACAGCATCGTCTCTTTCGAATACCGTTACCAAATGTCCTGCTCTGTTTAATTGTTGTGCGGCGGCCAAACCTGCTGGTCCAGAACCAATAACTGCCACTGTTTTTCCAGTTCTTATTCTTGGTGGTTGTGGTTTAATCCATCCTTCTTTGAAGGCACGCTCCACAATATTTTTTTCTAAATTTTCAATAGATACTGGATCTTCTATAAGTCCCAATACGCAGGCTTTTTCGCAAGGTGCAGGACACAAACGACCTGTAAACTCTGGAAAATTATTGGTAGAATGTAATATCCATGAGGCTTTTTGCCATTCGCCTTGGTGCACCATGTGATTGAAATCGGGAATCAAATTGCCTAGAGGACAGCCACTATGACAAAAAGGAATACCGCAATCCATGCAACGAGAACCTTGTTTTGTGATTTCTGCTTCGCTTAGGGGAACCGTAAATTCATTGTAATTTGCGACACGTTCTTCTACTGCAATATAGGATTCATCTTCTCTTTCGAACTCTTTAAAACCTGTAACTTTTCCCATTGTATTATGCTGTTAATTCTTCAAAAATTTGTTCTTCTGTTTCCAGACGTTTCAACGCTTTTTTGTACTCAGTAGGCATCACTTTAACAAATTTACTTAGGCTATTGTCCCAATCTGCTAATAATTCAGTACCTCTTGTACTATTGGTGTAGGCAACATGTTTGGCTATCAATGCTTTCAACTCTTCAGCTTCTTCGGCTTCAATAGTTTCAAATGCGATTGATTCGGTGTTGCACAATCCGTTTTTGAATTTGTTTTCTGGATCGTAAATGTAAGCGATTCCTCCACTCATTCCGGCAGCAAAGTTTCTTCCAGTTTTACCCAAAACTACTACTTTTCCACCTGTCATATATTCGCAACCGTGATCCCCAACACCTTCTACAACGGCTGTTGCACCCGAGTTACGAACGGCAAAACGTTCTCCTGCAATACCATTGATGTAAGCTTGTCCTTCGATAGCTCCGAATAAACAAACGTTACCTACAATAATATTATTTTCGGCAACGAAAGTAGCTTTTGCAGGTTTTTTGATGATTAATTTAGCTCCAGAAAGTCCTTTTCCTAGATAGTCATTGGTATTTCCTTCGACAGTAAAGGTTAATCCGTGAGCACTAAAAGCCCCTAAACTCTGACCAGCAGAACCTGTGAAATTAATATTTAAGGTATCTTCTGGTAAGCCAAGATAACCGTAAATTTTTGAAATTTCATTACTAACAATAGCTCCAACCGAGCGGTTAGTATTGTTGATAGGGTAATTCAAAGTCATTTTTTCTTTTCGGTACATTGCACGATGCGAATCTTTCAAGATTTGCAAATCAAGAACATTTTCTAAATGATGATCTTGTTTTTCGGTATTTCTAACAATTCTTTCGCCATATCCGTCAGGAGTATGCAAGATAGCTGATAAATCTAACCCTTTGGCTTTATAATGCGTTATTGCTTTATTGGTGTTGATTTTATGTGTTTGTCCCACCATTTCGGCTAAAGTTCTAAAACCCAATTGGGCCATAATACCTCTTAACTCTTCGGCAACGTAGTAGAAGAAATTGATAACATGTTCTGGAGTTCCTTTGAAGTTTTTACGCAACTCTTTGTCTTGGGTTGCAATACCAACTGGACAAGTATTTAAGTGGCATTTACGCATCATTATACAGCCAGAAGCTACAAGGGGAGCAGTGGCAAAACCAAACTCTTCGGCGCCTAATAAAGCAGCAATGGCTACATCCCGACCTGTTTTTAATTGTCCGTCACATTCCACAACAATTCTACTTCTTAGGTTATTTAAAACCAATGTTTGTTGAGCTTCGGCTAGTCCAAGTTCCCAAGGTAATCCTGCGTGTTTCAATGATGTTAACGGAGATGCTCCCGTTCCACCATCGTAACCTGCAATTAATACCACATCTGCTTTTGCTTTGGCAACACCAGCAGCAATAGTTCCAACACCTACTTCCGAAACTAATTTCACGTTGATACGAGCTTCTCTGTTGGCATTTTTCAAGTCGAAAATTAATTGTGCTAAATCTTCGATAGAATAAATATCATGGTGTGGTGGTGGCGAAATCAATCCAACATAAGGAGTTGAATTACGCGCTTCAGCGATCCAAGGCAATACTTTTTCGCCTGGCAATTGTCCTCCTTCTCCCGGTTTTGCACCTTGGGCCATTTTAATTTGAATTTCTTTGGCACTCGACAAATAATGTGAAGTTACTCCAAAACGTCCCGAAGCTACTTGTTTGATAGCCGAGTTACGACTGTCTCCATTCATATCGGGTTGAAAACGTTTTCTGTTTTCTCCACCTTCACCAGAATTTGATTTTCCACCAATACGGTTCATGGCGATGGCCAAATTCTCGTGGGCTTCTCTAGAAATAGATCCGTAGGACATTGCACCTGTTTTGAAACGTTTTACGATTTCTGTCCAAGGCTCAACTTCATCTATTGGAATTGGATTGAGCTTGTCAAATTCAAATAAACCACGAATGGTCATCAAATGTTGTGCTTGATTGTTTACTGCTTTTGAATATTCATCATAACTTGCTTGATCGCTCAACCTTACTGCTTGTTGCAATTTGGCAATGGTAGTTGGATTAAACATGTGTCGCTCTCCATTTCGTCTCCATCGGTATTCTCCTCCAATATTTAACCCTAAACGATTAGGAATCAAATGATCGGGATAGGCATATTTGTATCTTTCGTTAATTTCTTTTTCAATTTCATACAATCCAATTCCTTGAATTCTAGAGGTGGTGTATGGAAAGTATTTTTCAACGAATTTAGAATTGAATCCAACAATTTCAAAAATTTGAGAACCTCTATAAGAGTGTAAAGTAGAGATTCCAATTTTGTTCATAATTTTTACAATTCCGTTTCCAATGGCTTTATTGAAATTGTGAACGGCTTTTTCTTCATCAATTCCTGTAATAAATCCTTCACGAACTTGAACACGGATGATTTCGTTTACCATATAAGGATTGATGGCACTCGCTCCATAGCCAAATAAAGTAGCAAAATGGTGTGGTTCACGAGGTTCAGCCGATTCAATAATAATGTCAAAATAAGAACGCTTGCGCAAACGATTCATTTGATGATTGACAAAAGAACAAGCCAACAAGGAAGGAATTGGAGCCAAATCCTTATTCACGCCTCTATCCGATAAAATGATAATATTGGTACCTCTTTCGACTGCTTTGGTAACTTGAATGATTAAAGCATCTAAAGCATCTTCCAAACCATTCAATCCTTTTGCTTTTGGATATAAAATTGAAAAGGTTTCTGCGTGAAAATGATCGATAGCAATCGCCCTAATTTTTTCTAAATCTTTATTGGAAATTACTGGATTTTGAATTCTTAATTTTCGGCATTGTTTGCTAGAAATATCAAAAATATTACGATCCTGACCTAAGGCTAAACTAATATCGGTTACAATTTCTTCACGAATTCCATCCAAAGGTGGATTGGTAACTTGCGCAAATAATTGTTTAAAATAATTGGCAATCAATTGTGGTCTGTCCGATAAAACAGCTAGGGGAGTATCAGTACCCATAGAGCCTAATGTTTCTTTTCCAGACTGCGCCATTGGGGTAATTACGTCTTGAATGTCTTCTAAGGTGTAATTGAATAGCCGTTCTCTTGTAGCTAAATCGATAGTTTCAATCGAACAAACTTCGTTTGTACTAGGCACATCTTTCAGGTGTAATCGGTACTGATTTAGCCACTCTTGATAAGGACGTTCTGAAACAATTTTACTTTTTATTTCTTCATCGTTGATGATTCGTCCTTCGTTCATATCTACCAAGAACATTTTTCCTGGTTCCAATCTTCCATGACTTTCTACATCCTCTGGGGCAATATCAACAACACCTATTTCTGATGCCATAATCAATTTACCACTTTTTGTAACTGTATATCTAGAAGGTCTTAAACCATTTCGATCTAATAAGGCACCAACATAATCTCCATCAGAAAACGGTATCGATGCTGGGCCATCCCATGGTTCCATGATGCAAGCATTATATTCATAAAAAGCTTTGCGTTCGGCTGACATGGTTTTGTGTTTTTCCCAAGCTTCCGGAATCATCATCATCATCACTTCTGGCAAGGTTCTTCCGGTGTGCATTAGCAATTCAACCACCATATCCATAGAAGCAGAATCTGATTTTCCAGGGATAATAATGGGGAATAATTTGTCTATTTGTGGGCCAAAAACATCGCTCTTCATGATTTCTTCACGAACCCTCATTCTGCTCACGTTGCCACGCAAAGTATTGATTTCTCCGTTTTGACAAATGTATCTAAAGGGTTGTGCCAATTCCCACGAAGGCATAGTGTTAGTAGAAAAACGTTGATGAACCAATGCTAGACGAGTAACCAAGTCAGACTGTTGTAAATCAGTATAATAAGGCCCAATATCTTCGGGCATAATAATGCCTTTATATATTAAGGTAGTGGTAGAAAAACTAGGAATATAAAAATAAGAGCTTTCTGAAATCTTAGAATTGATTATTGTATGTTCGGTAATTTTTCGAGCCGCATATAATTTAGCTTTGAATGTGGCCTCGTCAATTTCTATACTCTTGCCCACAAATATCTGATCAATTTTTGGTTCAGAAGCCAATGCAATTTGACCCAAATGAGAAGAATCAACAGGAACTTCTCTCCAACCCAAAATGGTTAATCCTTGGTTTTTGATTTCGTCTTCAAATATTTTTTTACAAAAAACATACTGATTTTCGGTTTTTGGTAAAAAGACCATTCCCACTGCATATTCTCTTGCATTAGGCAATGTAAAATCACAAACTCTGTTGAAATATTCGTGAGGGATATCAATTAATAAACCAGCTCCATCACCTGTTTTTCCATCGGCACTTACTCCTCCTCGATGTTCGAGTTTTACAAGAATCTCTAATGCGTCGTGAATGATTTGATTTGTTTTTTCGCCTTTCAGGTTGCAAATAAAACCAGCTCCACAGTTTTCATGCTCGAATTCTGGCGAATATAGACCTTGTTCTTTAATTTTCATGCTTATTTATTTTTATGCAAAAATATAGATTTCATTAATCATATTAATTTTAAAGTTTGGGTTTAACTTATTTTTGCTATAATGTTAAAAAAATGTCTAATAAATAGCAATATATCATTCAAGGACACACAAATTAATAAAATGATAAATCGGTTTTGTTATTTTGGCTTATTTTATAAAAATAAATATTGTCATTTTTGCTTTTTTATTAAACTTTTTCAATCAATATTTTTTCAAATTTTGTTTGTTTTTGAAAAGTTATTTTGATTTTCTTGCAGTCAAATATTAGGTTCTACCCCGAATTGTGTGGGTATTTTTTTAGCCACGAATTTGCTTCGCCTGTTCGCTATCGCTCGATTCACGAATTAGCACTAATTAAATAATTTTGAAATTTAATCACACGAATTTTATAAGAATTCGTGTGATTTATGAGTTAAGCAAATTCGTGTAAATTAGTGTAATTGCTTCGCCAGTTCACTGCGTTCGTGTCGTGGGTAACTTTTTTTAACAATTACAAAACCCACACAATTCGGGGTAGAACCAATTATTATAGTTCAATTTTAATTTCTGTTTTTTATTCAAATAAAAAAGATTTTATTTTAAGTTGAATTTTGCTATGTTTGTACCTTTATCAAATTAATAAATCAATAATGGATATACACGAATACCAAGGAAAACAAATTTTGGCCAGTTATGGCGTGAAAGTGCAAAGAGGATATGTTGCCAACAACCCAAAAGAAGCGGTGGCTGTTGCAAAACAATTGACTGCCGAAACAGGAACGGGCTGGCATGTAGTAAAAGCCCAAGTTCACGCAGGTGGTCGTGGAAAAGGCGGTGGAGTAAAATTGGCCAAAAATCTACAACAAGTAGAGGAATTATCCGAACAAATTATCGGAATGAATTTGATTACGCCGCAAACTTCTGCAGAAGGAAAAAAAGTGCACAAAGTTTTGATTGCTGAGGATGTTTATTATCCCGGCGAAAGTGAAACTTCCGAGTTTTATATGTCGGTTTTATTGAATAGAGCTAAAGGTCGCAATATGATAATGTATTCTACCGAAGGCGGAATGGATATAGAACACGTTGCCGAACACACGCCACATTTAATTTTTACCGAAGAAATTGACCCAACAGTTGGATTGCAAGGTTTTCAAGCCAGAAGAATTGCCTTTAATTTAGGTCTTTCTGGGAATGCTTTCAAAGAAATGGTGCAGTTTGTTGATGCTTTGTATAAAGCTTACATTGGTTCTGATGCTTCAATGTTTGAAATTAATCCAGTTTTAAAAACTTCCGACAACAAAATTATTGCCGTTGATGCCAAAGTAAATTTAGATGATAATGCCTTGTTTAGACATAAAGATTTAGCCGAAATGCGTGATGTACTTGAGGAAAATCCAATCGAAGTAGAAGCCAAAGAAGCAGGTTTGAATTATGTTGATTTGGACGGAACTGTAGGTTGTATGGTTAACGGTGCTGGACTGGCGATGGCAACGATGGATTTAATAAAATATGCCGGTTTTGAACCAGCCAACTTCTTAGACGTTGGAGGAACTGCCGATGCAAAACGAGTAGAATTAGCCTTCCGAATCATCTTGAAAGATCCAAATGTAAAAGCCATTTTGATTAATATTTTTGGTGGAATCGTTCGTTGTGATCGTGTAGCCCAAGGTGTTGTCGATGCATACAAAAATATGGGAGATGCTATCAAAGTGCCAATTATCGTTCGTTTGCAAGGGACTAATGCTGTAATTGCCAAAGAGTTAATTGATAATTCTGGAATGCCCATTTTATCGGCTGTGGAATTTCAAGAAGCGGCAGATCAAGTGAAAGCGGCTCTTTCTTAGTAAATTGGATTTACGATATTAGATATACGATATTGGATATACGCTTTAAAATCTGATTATAAAAAATCCCGAGTGTGATGCTCGGGATTTTTTTGTGGTAATGATTTAGACATTCAATGAATAGTCGCCAATCAGTACAGTTGGAGAAAGATTCAATCGTTTGGTTAGGTTTCGAATCATTTCAACGGTAAGTTTTCGTTTGCGATTTAAAATTTCGGAAACTCGGCTTTTTCCACCAATAGCGTCAACCAAATCAATTTTTTTTAGTTGCATTTCTTTCATTCTTATTTTTATGGCTTCTATTGGATCTGGGGCTTCAATAGAATAATTTTTATTTTCAAATTCATCAATTAACAGGGCAAGAATATCTGCTACATCACTTTCAGGAGTTCCCAATTTAGCATCAAAAAGGAGTTCAAATCTTTTTAAAGCACCAACGGTTGAAACCGTTGGTTATGGTCTTGAAAGGCTGTCTTCTTCTACATTGCCCACTCCCGAAAGCTTTCGGGATCAACCGTGGGATGATGAATTTCAATAACTTTAGGGTTAGAGTTTTTTTTGCTAAATGCAATTTGTCTTGCACCCAATTGGCTTAGGTATTCATTTAGTTTGTAAAGATACCAATTGCAATTTATACTATTCAAAACTCGTCAATAAAATCAAAATTATCTCAATTTCAAATTAGTCTTTTCTCAATTTTTAATTGTACTTTTGCATCGTTTTTGCAAACTATTGGCTTGCATTTTTACCAAAACAACTACAATTAATGAATCCAACGAAATATATTTTTGTCACTGGCGGCGTTACTTCTTCTTTAGGGAAGGGGATAATTGCGGCTTCATTGGCAAAATTATTACAAGCAAGAGGTTATCGAACCACCATCCAAAAGTTTGATCCTTATATCAATGTTGATCCGGGAACATTAAACCCTTATGAACACGGAGAATGTTATGTAACCGATGATGGAGCAGAAACCGATTTGGATTTAGGACATTACGAAAGATTTTTGAATGTGCCTACATCTCAGGCGAATAATGTAACCACAGGAAGAATTTATCTTTCGGTTATCGAAAAAGAACGAAGAGGCGAATTTCTAGGAAAAACGGTTCAAGTGGTTCCGCATATCACCAACGAAATCAAAGACCGAATGCAATTGCTTGGAAAATCAGGCGATTTTGATATTGTTATTACCGAAATTGGCGGAACTGTCGGCGATATTGAATCTTTGCCTTACATCGAATCGGTTCGTCAATTGGTTTGGGATTTGGGCGAACACAATGCCATTGTTATCCATTTGACTTTAATTCCTTATTTGGCAGCAGCCGGAGAATTAAAAACAAAACCTACGCAACATTCCGTTAAAACTTTGATGGAAAGTGGTATCAAAGCCGATATTTTGGTTTGTAGAACCGAACACGAAATTTCAGAAGAATTACGCAATAAATTAGCCTTGTTTTGCAATGTGAAAAGAGAAGCCGTAATTCAATCTATCGATGCTTCAACGATTTATGAAGTACCGAATTTGATGCTAGAAGAAGGTCTTGATGTGGTGGCTTTGAAAAAATTGGATTTACCAAAAAAAGCGGCTCCAGATTTAAAACATTGGAACACTTTTTTACGAAGATTAAAAAATCCAAAACATACAGTAAATATTGGTTTAATTGGGAAATATGTAGAATTGCAGGATTCTTATAAATCAATTTTAGAAGCCTTTATTCACGCTGGTGCTGCCAATGAAACTAAGGTAAATGTGGTTTCTATTCATTCGGAATTTCTTGACGCTTCGGATGTAGCAGAGAAATTTGCTGGACTAGACGGAATACTCGTTGCCCCAGGTTTTGGAGGAAGAGGAATAGAAGGAAAAATTGAAGCAGTTCGTTATGCTAGAGAAAATAAAATTCCATTTCTAGGAATTTGTTTGGGAATGCAAATGGCGATTATCGAATATGCTAGAAATGTTTTAGGTTACGCCGATGCCAATTCGACCGAAATGAATCCCGACACATCACATCCTGTTGTCGATTTGATGGAAGGACAAAAGAACATTACAGACAAAGGTGGAACTATGCGCCTTGGTGCTTGGAAATGTGATATAAAACCGAATACTTTAGCCTCTAAAATTTACGAAAAAACTACCATTTCTGAACGCCATCGCCATCGTTATGAATACAATAGTCAATATGTAACAGAATTGGAAAAAGCTGGACTAATCGCTTCGGGAGTTAATCCTGAAACGGGTTTGGTAGAAATTGTAGAATTAGAAAACCATCCCTTTTTTATTGGAGTGCAATACCATCCTGAATATAAAAGTACAGTAGAAAACCCGCATCCACTTTTTGTGAATTTTGTGGCAGCAGTGGTTAAAAGCCCACTAACTCCCGAAAAGTCGGGAGAGGCTCCCAAAGGGGGAATGACGAAGAATGTTTAAATAGTAAGATAATAATAAACAATAATAATTTTCAGACTCGGCTTCATATCATTGAGATTGCTTCGTGCCTCGCAATGACAGGGCTGGGGAGAGGAAAAAAAATAAAAATGGAAGAAAAAAAATTAGACCTCAATTCGATTATAGGTTTCGTATTGATTTTTGGAATCTTGGTTTGGATGATGTATCAAAACAGACCATCGGAAGCAGCAATTGCCGCCGAAAAAGCCAAGAAAGAATTAGTAGCCAAAGAAAAAGCAAATAAAGCGGTAACCACTAAAACTCAAGTTGCACCAACTCCAGTTGCTGTTGTGGCAGGCGATTCTACTCAATTGGTGCAGTTGCAAAAGACATTAGGTGGTTTTGCTTATTCAGCAACACTTCCATCGGCAAAAGAAGGTTTTACGACTATCGAAAACGAAAAAGTAATTCTGAAAATCGCCAACAAAGGAGGGTATATTGCTGAAGCAACTTTGAAAAATTTGGAGAAATTCAAAAAAGGTTCTGGACAATTGGTACAATTGATTAAAGACAACAATGCTAATTTGAACATTCAATTGCAAACCAGCGATAATCGAAATTTAAACACCAAAGACCTTTATTTTGAACCTACTTTGACCAAAATTGGAGCAGACCAAATCCTTTCGATGAAGTTGAAAGCTGGTGCCAATGAATTCCTAGAATACAAATACATTTTGAAACCAAACGATTATATGATTGGTTTTGATCTTCGTTCACAAGGTTTGAATAAAGTGTTGAACACAACCAAACCATTAGACCTAGAATGGAGTTTGAAAACGTTCAGAAACGAGAAAAGTATTTCGTATGAAAACCGTTACACTGAAATCTATTTTCAATATGAAGACGATAAAATTGACTATGTAGGTCAAGGTCAAGATAAAGAAGAAAACGCCACCAAAGCTTCATTTGTAGCTTTCAAACAACACTTTTTCTCCACTATTTTATTGACAGACAAACCTTTTGAAACCGCAAAATTACAATCGAACAATTTGGTAAACGATGAAACTATTGATACTGTTTATACCAAACAACTCAAAGCAAATGTGCCTTTGGCGTTTAGTAATGGCGAGTTAGATTATAAAATGAACTGGTATTTTGGTCCCTCAGATTATAAAACATTAAAACATTATGATAAAAATCTGCAAAAAATTATTCCATTAGGTTGGGGAATTTTTGGATGGATCAATATGTTTATTTTCATTCCCTTGTTTGGATTTTTAAGCACTACTTTGGGGCTTTCATTGGGAATTGCCATCATTATTTTTACGATTATAATAAAAGTGGCTATGTCGCCAATTACTTTTAAATCATTCTTGTCGCAGGCAAAAATGAAAGTTTTGCGACCAGAAATTACTGAATTGGGAGAAAAATTCAAAAAAGACCCAATGAAGAAACAGCAGGAAACGATGAAGTTGTACAACAAAGCAGGCGTAAATCCTATGGCAGGTTGTATTCCGGCACTGATTCAAATTCCATTTATGTATGCTTCGTTTCAGTTTTTCCCTTCGGCATTCGAGTTGAGACAAAAAGGATTCCTTTGGGCCGACGATTTATCGTCTTTTGATGAAATTATAAGATTACCTTTCCATATTCCATTATACGGAGATCACATCAGTTTGTTTCCGGTTCTGGCTTCGATTGCAATTTTCTTCTATATGAAAATGACTTCGGGCGACCAGCAAATGGCAGCTCCTCAACAAGAAGGAATGCCGGATATGGCCAAGATGATGAAGATTATGATTTATGTTTCACCTATAATGATGTTGTTTTTCTTCAATAGTTATGGAGCTGGATTGAGTTTGTATAACTTTATTTCGAATTTAATTACCATTGGAATTATGATTGTTATCAAAAGATATTTTATTGACAGCGACAAAATTCACGCTCAAATTCAAGAAAACAAATTGAAAGAGCCTAAAAAACAAGGTAAATTCCAACGCAAACTACAAGAAGTGATGGAACAAGCTGAAGCAGAAAAAGCTAAAAAAGCGAAGAAATAGTCATAAAAAAATCCCGAAATATTCGGGATTTTTTTTGGTTTAATACCATTTACTTTTTATTCGTTAGAATAAAAACACATTCTCTTTTCGTCTCTTCGAGTGATTTTGAATAGTAATGCGACAGCTTTACTGTTCAAAATTGTATCGAGAGCTTTATAGCGATATATGGTTCTCGATACATTTAATTAAAAAAAGCTATCGCATTTTTTAATTAAACACTCGAACAGACGAGTAAAATTATAGCGCTTTATTATAGTGAATTTAAAGCCTAATCGTATGTTGATTTAGGATTGAAACTGACCACTAATCCCGAAACTTCGGGACTGAATACCTCTCTGCGGACAGGCAGGCTGAACACTAATTGAACTGAACTGAACACTGAACACTGACCACTAACCCTTTACTTCTTTATTGAAATAAACCAAGTAATAATACATTTGTTTTTCTTCGTCCCAACCTTTTTCTACATATTTTTCGGCACTTTCCGGATTGATAAAATCCATTTTGATTTGAATTTGTGTATCTAAATTGATTACGTTTTTAATTGATTTTCGGGCATCCGAAACCGCTGAATTGGCAATAGGGAAGGTGGTAACATCTTCGATGCTGTATTTCTCGCCTTTATCAACTTTGTAATTTTTAAATTCAGGAATTAAATCGGGATTGTCTAAAACTTCATTCAAGAAATTGCTTTCTTCAAACTGGTCGTTTTTGGCAAAATAATTTACCGAACGATTCATAAACATTACTTCTTCTTTTTTGTCTTCGGCAGGAAAAACAACGTCTTTCGCAAATCCTTGACAAAACTTCAAGTACTTTTTGGTGATGAAATTCTCGTCTTCAAAAGCATCAACCGAGAGGAAATGTTCCAACCAATAACGGGCATCATAGCGGTTGCTATCGACTGTCAAGATTTTATAACCTTCTTCTTTTTTATAGTTGAAAATGATGCAACCTTTGTCCAATTTGCTGAGGTTGATTCCGTGTTGCAAAATCATTTCGAGGTTGGATTCTTTTTCTTCAAACTGCAAGAAATCCGATTGTAATTCGCTTTTGAAAATCCCAATCGCATCCACCACATTGTTGTCGATATTTAGATTGGTCAAATGCGTTACATAAACCTCTCCGTTTTTGATGTGCGGATGATTCGATTGTTCGAATAAATGAGTCGTAATTTGTTTTGATACTTCGTGAATGTTACTCGGATTTTCGAAAATTTGAGTCGCCATTTTGAACATATCATTGTACTCCAAATCGACTTCGTGGGCAAATTGAAAATAGTTTTCTTCTTTTTCACGAAAAGGTCTGAAGAAATACTCTTTGATTAAAGGAACGATTTCATCATTCAAATTAAAGGCTTGTTCCGATAAAAAAATCGCCTCGTTGCGACTTTTGTTTCCCACTCTGTGAATGGACAATGTTTCGATGTGGGTGTTGAATAGGTTTATCATTAAGGGTTTAAGGCTGTTTAAGAGTTTAAAGTTGTTTAAAGTTGTTTAAAGTTGTTTAATTGTTTAAGGGATTGGTGGTGGAGATTGAGGATCTATGAATTTTGTTCCTTTAAAGTCTTTTTTATTTAGGTATGTGATGAAATTGTGAATTTTAATGCTTAATTTTTCATATTCGATGACTAAATAGTTTAATTTTTCTTCATTGATATAATCATTATCAAAAACTCTATATAATTGGGAACGAGCTTCTCCCGAAGAACCTTTTGCAGTGGATAAAAACTGGCGGAATTCTATGTTTCCATTCCTTTCAAATCCTTCAGCAATGTTGTCCATAACCGATCCTGAAGAGTCTTTTATTTGAGCATTGAATTTAAAATCTTTGTTTAAATCTGTGTTTTTAGAAATGAAAATTATTTCTTTTGAAAGCCTTCTTGCGTCTTGCCAAATTTCTAAATCTTCAAATCTTTTTATTGTAGCCATCCTAACAATTTTAAACTTTTAAACAATCTTAAACCTTTAAACCTTTTGACTAATTCCAATTCTCTTCAAACCCGTAATCCTCAATGTTATCGTCACTTTCGAACATATCGAGGTCGTCTTCGTCGAGGTCGTCTTCAAATTCACTGTATTCTTCGTCTTCGTCTTCGGCAATAAAATGTTTTTCCATTGCTTCGGCGGGCATTTCACCTACTGAGAAGAGCGTTTCTGGATAGGTATTTCCAGCAACAACTTCCTCTATAGCGGCTAGTTCTACAAGGAAAGTCCACATACTAATGAAATCGTAAACATAAATTATTTTGGTATTTTCTTTGTCCAAAATATCCGAAAGCAAGTAATCGCTCATCGTTTTTTGTTCGCCCGGAACATCGCCCGTATCAAACATTGGAATTTCGTCTTCTTGATTCCAAGTGTTGTCACAGGTGTAGAAAGAAGCCACTTCCATACCATCAAATCCAAAAGAATTGAAGATGGCGTTGTGTAAATCTTCTAAAGTATCTTCGGCAAGTATCGCAATATCTCTAAAAATGTCCTCTTCGGCATCGAGAATTACCCTGAATTTGTAAACCATAATGTGTGTTTTTTTTGAATGTTCAAAGGTAAAATATAAATTACGAATTACGAATTACGAATTACGATTTGTTGAAAAGATTTTAAATCCTATATTTCTATTGTTTTCTAGATTTGGAATTTTAGAGGAGAGTTAATGGAGATTTTAGTGCTTCTCCCGAGAAGGAGCCAGAAACTTTTTATAAACAAGAGCGTTAACTGATGTTTTTATTCAGAGCCAAATCATTCCAATAAAAAAGAGGCACATTTGCCTCTTGATAATTATTCATTTTGATAACTCTATAATGTTGAGGCTAGCCTAATGGGTTTTGTTAACACGATTTTACTCACAATTTTATTGTTTTTTTGGTGTTCGTGAATTTCATTTCATTGTTGGTGCTACGCACCCAACGAAACTCTAGCTGTTGTGTGTTCGGTTGCGTTGAGAGAAAAAAGTTCTATTTAGAATTAATTTTCCACTTTCCACTTTTCAATTTTCCAACTTGAGTTTTTTTGAAAATATTTCATTATTCTCAAAAAAAATCGAGCTCACGCTCGATATTTTATAAACTTAAACTGCGCAATTTTCGGCAACAAATTTTCAAAATTTCATTTTCCAGCGAAAAGTTTTCAAACACAAAAATGAACACAACTCAGAATTGTGATAAGTTTACCGTTAAGTTTACCGTTAAGTTTTTCAAGCAAAACTTTTCCATTTTCCATTTGCAACTTTCTATTTTTTTGGCTCAACTTTCTATTAAAATATTTTCTGATTTTCGTCTTTTAAATTCAAGTTGTTCTTAATGAATTTTTTTCCGGAGCAACGTTTTGCAGCTTGGCGAAGTGGCGGACTTTGAAGCACTTACTTTCAATTTAGCACTAATGTTCATTTGAAAACCAAATGTTCAATTTAGCACTGAACCCGCCATTTTGCCAAACTGCTGTTGAACTAAACCTACGGTAGCGTCTAGTGGATATTTAGTACCTTTCAAAGATAATTAAAACTTTGAAATTATGACTACAAAAAAAAGCATCCTGATGAATTAAGGGAAAACAAAATTCTCAATC
>Ga0316612_1000330_pt1 | contig 15597 bp, 12 predicted proteins | sample MIS2016226_MG_FD_207676 | JGI IMG/M metagenome (GOLD analysis project Ga0316612, IMG submission 207676) | Microbial mat bacterial communities from Middle Island sinkhole, Lake Huron, Michigan, United States - MIS.2016.226 | ecosystem: Environmental > Aquatic > Freshwater > Lake > Sediment... | reverse complement strand
GTGCCATGGGCGGGCCCAAAATGTGTTATGATATGGCCCACGCCGTGTAATTGAAACAAGGATTAGGTAATGAGTCGCATCGCTGAAACCTTTGCCCAGTTGCGAGCCGCCCAACGGGTGGCCATCCTCCCCTACGTGATGATTGGCTACCCCTATCGCACCAGTTCGCCTGATTTGGTGGTGGCGCTGGAGGCGGCTGGGGCCCATCTCTTTGAGTTGGGCATTCCCTTTTCGGATCCCCTCGCGGATGGGGCAACGATTCAGCAGGCTGCCGAAGTTTCATTGGCGAATGGGGTCAATGTAGCGTTTTGTATCGAGACGGTGGCCCAGCTGCGGCAGCGGGGAGTCCAAGCCCCCTTATTGCTGATGGGCTACTACAACCCGATTCTGCGCTATGGGGTGGAACAGGCTTGTGCGGATTTGGCGGCTGCGGGCGGCGATGGCTGGATTGTGCCCGACCTTCCGTTGGAGGAGGCCGCCGAGTTAAGCCAACTCGCCGCGACGTATGGGCTGGACTTGATCATGTTCGTCGCCCCGACCACGCCCGATGAACGGATTGCCCAAATTGCCCAGGTCGCCAGAGGGTTTCTCTACTGTGTCTCGATGACGGGGGTGACTGGCTCCCGCACCGAACTTTGGCCGGGCTTAGGGGCCTTTCTCCAGCGCGTGCGCCAGCAGACCTCCTTACCTTTAGTCGTGGGCTTTGGGATTAGCACGGCGGCCCATGTGGCGCAGGTGGGGCAAGTTGCCGATGGCGCGATTGTGGGCAGCGCCTTGCTGCGCCAGCTAGATGGGTTGGCTCCCACGCAAGTGGCCCCGCAGGGAGCCGCGTTTCTGCGAAAGTTGCAGGCCACGAGTGAAACCTAAGCATTCCTTGGCAAAAAGGTTCCTGAAATCTTGGTTTTAGTTCTTCATGGAAGGAAGTATGCAATGACAACAGGTACAACAGGCAAAGGTGGGCTGGAAGGTGTAGTCGCCGCCCAGACGGGAATTAGTTTAATTGACGGCCAGAATGGTCGCCTCTTCTATCGGGGCCTTGATATTCACGATTTGGCCGAGAAATCAACCTTTGAGGAAACAACGGCTTTACTTTGGTATGGCAACCTCCCGACCCAAACCCAATTGGACCGTTTCACGCAGAAGTTTGCTGAGAACCGCCTAATCCCGAATGAAATTATCTCCATTATGCTGACCTTGCCTAAGACCGCAACCACCATGTCGGTCTTACGCACGGCGGTCTCAGCCTTAGGCCCCTTTGATCACCAAGATGAAGACCTTACCCTTGACGGGATCGTCAATAAGTCCGTGCGCTTGACTTCCTACTTCCCCACCATCGTGGCGGCCTGGCATCGCATCCGCAATGGCTTGTGGCCCGTTACCCCTAGCAGGGATTTGAGTCACGCTGCGAACTTCCTTTATATGCTTTCGGGGGAAGTACCTAAGCCCGAAGTGGCAAAGGTTTTGGATACAGCCTTGGTTTTGCATGCCGACCATGGCTTGAATGCTAGTACCTTTGCAGCCCGCATCACGGCCAGCACCCTCTCTAACCTTCATAGCGCGGTGGTCTCGGCCATCGGGACGCTCAAGGGCCCCTTGCACGGTGGCGCGAATGAGCTAGTGATGAAGATGCTTCTGGAGATCGGCTCCGTAGACCGTGTTGATGCTTACATGCGGGGCGCATTGGCTTCGGGCAAGAAGGTGATGGGGTTTGGGCATCGGGTCTACAAGGCCGATGACCCTCGCGCCTTCTGGTTGCAGAAACTCTCGAAGCAGGTCGGCGACTCGACGGGTAAGCACCGTTGGTATGAGATGAGTGAACGCATCCGAGCGATTGTGCAAGAGCATAAGGCTTTGCCCGTCAATGTGGACTTCTATTCCGCTTCACTCTACTATGGGATTGGTATTCCCATTGACATCTTCACCCCTCTCTTTGCGATTAGCCGCGTGGCAGGGTGGACCGCGCACGTCTATGAGCAATTCAGCGATAACCGCCTGATTCGCCCTGAATCAGAGTACGTTGGGCCAATGAATGTGCCTTACGTGCCTATTGCGGATCGCAAGAGCGAATAGGCTCTCTAAGGGTTTTAGGTCGAAGGTGCGCCCCAGACGGCATAGCCGTCTGGGGCGCACTGCTTCCACTAAATGGCTGACTCAGCGTATCTAAAGGCTGAAGCGGTCTCATCTAAAGGCTGGAGTGGTCTCACCTAAAGGCTGGAGCGGTCTCACCTAAAGGCTGGAGCGGTCTCACCTAAAGGCTGGAGCGGTCTCACCTAAAGGCTGGGTGATAGTGAACAAAGAGCTTTACTAAATGGAACTTTTTTGCCTTTTATAGCTTGAAAGATCAGCTTTCAGAGCCTAAACCATCCCACGGCGCAAAGAAAATTTCTAGTTGAGTTTGAGCTTCGGCGAGGCTCTTAGCATGTTGGACTGCCGCTCGCAGATTCGTACTGTTTGGTAAGCCCAGCGCCAATTGCCCAATCAACTGCTTGAGTTTATTCAACGTTCCGCGCTCATTCATCTCTTCCAAACAGAAGGCCAGATAGCTTTGCAGAAACTGATACTTATCCCAGGGCGAAGGGCTAAAAAGCGGCTCGCCGTGCCGCAGTTGGGCGATCTGACGGAAGATCCAAGGGTTAGCAAGGGCTGCTCGCCCGATCATTACGCCATCGACTGCGCTTGTGGCTAGGTGTTGAAGCGCAGCTTGAGCATCCTTCAGATCACCGTTCCCAAGCACTGGAATGCCTACAGCTTGCTTGACTTCCGCCACCCAATGCCAATTAGCTTCGCCCGTGTAGCGCTGTTCACGAGTACGGGGATGGAGAGCCAAGGCGGCAATGCCTGCGGCCTCAGCCCGCTTTGCGGTCTCCAGGTAGTTAAGGCTCTTCGCATCCCAGCCAGCACGAAACTTGAGGGTCACTGGAATGTTGACCGCCCCTACTGCTGCCGCTAAAACCTGACTCAACTTAGGGAGGTCGCGCAGAAGCGAAGCTCCGTGCCCACCCCCAGTGACTTTGGGCGAGGGGCAGCCACAGTTCAGGTCAAGAATATCCGCCCCTAACTGCTCGACGACCTGGGCTGCCTGGGCAATGAGCGTCGGATCGCTGCCGCTAATCTGCATAGCCAAAGGATGTTCGCAAGGTTGAAAGTCAAGGAGGCGATGGCGTTTCAAGGCTTTAGGGCTAACGCTAGAAGCATTAGTCATCTCTGTTGTAACCAGGCCACACCCCCCAAAGCTGCGAATCAGTCGCCTAAAACTGCTATCTGTCACACTAGCCATGGGGGCAAGGACGATATTGGGCGCAAGCGTAAGGTTGCCAACAACATAAGTCGTAGGCAAATGGGCAAAATCAGTTGAGGAAGCCATTAAACAGTTGTTTCTAGGATAGGTGTAGGGTTTTTGAGGGCGCAAAGGAGATGCAAAAGGTGGCCGTGAGAAGATTTCCGCAGCAGCATTTCAAAGGCTTTCGCGGGGAGCGGCATCCCAAAGAGATAGCCTTGAAGCCCATTGCAGCCGATGCTTCGTAGGAATTGGAGTTGCTTCATCGTTTCAACCCCTTCGGCCACCACATTCATGCCTAAAGTGTGGCCTAAAGTCGTAATCGCTCGGACAATTGCGGCATCATTGGGGGCGGCGAAGCTACCAACACCGATATTATGCACAAAAGAGTGGTCGATCTTGAGCGTGTCAATGGGGAGGCGCTGGAGGTAACGAAGCGATGAGTAGCCTGTGCCAAAGTCATCAATCGCAATCGCAACCCCTAGAGCGCGGAGCTTGCTTAATTGCAGGATCACGAACTGGTAATCCCGCATTAGCATACTCTCAGTCAACTCTAGCTCCAGCCAGCAAGGTTCCAGCTGCGTCTGCTTTAGGATCCGGGTCACCACCTCGACGAAGTTAGGTTGGACAAATTGCACGGCGGAGACATTCACCGCAACCCGAAAGGCAGGATGCCCAGCGCGTCGCCACAACTCATTCTGGCGACAAGCTTCTTCCAGCACCCAGTTGCCAATGGGAACAATCAGCCCACTCTCCTCGGCCAAAGGAATAAACTTATCGGGCCCGACCATGCCAAAAATGGGGTTGTTCCAGCGCAGAAGAGCCTCGGCTCCCAGGAGCTTCCCACTCAAATCAACTTGGGGTTGATAGTGCAACAGGAACTCATTGCGTTCAAGGGCCCAGCGCAACTGAGTTTCCATCCGTAAAGAGTCAATCGAAGCCAGGGCCATTTCAGGGGTAAAGCATTGAAACCCATGCCGCCCCTTACTCTTTGCGCGATACATTGCACTATCAGCATTGCTCTCTAACGTAATTGTATCTTGGCCGTCATCGGGATAGAGACTAATCCCAATGCTGGCGGTTATAAAGAGGTCATGCCCTTCGATAGCGAAAGGCCGATTGAGGACATCTAAGATCTTTTGGGCCACGCGCTTGGCACTATTGAGGTTTTCAAGGTTGTTCAACACGATGGTAAACTCATCGCCACCCATGCGGGCCAAGGTATCATTGGGCTGGATACAGCTTTTAAGGCGTTGGCTGACCTTCTGAAGCAGAATGTCGCCTACTTTGTGGCCCAATGTATCATTGATCCGCTTGAAACAATCTAAATCAATAAACAAGACCGCAAACTTCTCCTCATACTTATGGGCCTGAATGAGGGTTTTGCGAAGCTGATCTTCAAACAACATCCGATTGGGCAACCCCGTGAGGGTATCGTGATTAGCTTGATGCGCTAACTGGCTAATCAGCCGGTTCTGCTCAATCGCAATCGCTGCCAAGTTGCAAGCTCCTTCGAGAAGCTCAAGGTCAACGGTTTTCGGCCCCGCCGCTTCCCGATAATAGCCCGTCAGCCAACCTAATGGTTCCCCAGTCCCCGAAAAGATCGGTTTGCCCCAACACGAATTAAAGCCTTGCGCTTGGGCTAGGTTGCGGCAACTGGCACAGCGCGAGTCGCTCCGCAGATCGCGGACAAGCACCGACCCGTCGGCATAGGTTGGCCGCCCCCAACACCGCGTAGGGCTTTTGAGCATTTGGTTCCAAGTAACACCTTCTGGGAAGCTCGGATCAGCCTCAAAGTTCAGTTGCTCCGGGGTGAGCAACGAAACTGCACACAACATCCCTTGAATTTGATGCTCAATTAACCGCGTGATTTGGGCCAAGACTTCAGTTAAAGGATAATTTTTTGCTACCATCTCAAGCACTCGATTTCGGTCTCGGCTCAGTTCTTCAGTTTGTTTGCGGGCCGTAATATCGGTGCAAATCGTGACATATTTATAGGGATTGCCCGCTGCATCGGGAAAAGGCACGATTGTTGCATGGACGGTATAGAAACTCCCATCTTTGCGTTGGCCTGTCTCTTCGCTATGCCAAACTTCGCCCTGCGCCAATGTGTGCCACATTTCAGCAAAAAAGGCTGCTGAATGATGCTCCGAACTAAGGAACGAGTGATTTTGCCCAATCAATTCTTGGGCGCTATACTGGCTAATCTGACAGAAACGCGCATTTACGTAGGTAATAATCCCATTACTATCAGTCACACTTACAATACAATGTTCATCTAAAGCTAATTTTTGATATTCTAGTTCGTTTTGGTAGATTTTGAGTTGTTCTTCAGTCTGTTTCCGTTGCGTAATATCGCGTAAAGAAGCCAGATAGACCGGGCGACTTTCCCACTCTGTTTCGGCGACGCGCATTTCGGCCACCGCGACTTTCAGGCCCGCAACCAGAATCTCAATCTCTGTTGATTCGCCATTCACGAGGGGAAACCCAAAATCATGCCCTAAAAGCGCAACCTTTTCCGCCCGCAAAAGCGTTTCAGCCGCTGGATTAACAAAGATGATCTTGCCCTCTTTATTTACAATCACAATCGCATCCGCGTTTTTGTTGATCACGGCCCGAAACCGCGCTTCGCTGGCCTGCGATTTCTGGCGCAACGCTTTTTTATGTTGCTTCTCAACAGCCCAAAGAACGGTACACGCCAACGATTTTGCCACCTGATCTTTGAACAGATAATCCTGGACTCCCGTTTGAAGGGCTTTTTTTGCCAGGGCTTCCTCTAACGGTAAAACGAGGATCAGGAGCGGAAGCCCCGGAGCCTCGCGGCGCAGGTGGGCTAAAGCCACTAGATTCTGAGGGACCTTTAGCGAAAGAGCAAAAAGAATAAGTTGAACTTTATTCTTCTGAAGATAATCCAGCCCTGCCGCTAAGTCTTTACCCACCTTCAAACAAAAGGTTTGCGGGATTGGTTGCTTGCCCCAAGTAACTTTTAAGGCCTTCTGCACCGACTGGATCGCCCAGGGATCGTCTTCAATGAGCAGAACGGTGATAACTTGCTTTTTCATCGCTGTCCATAACGCCCCTCGCATGGCGGGGGGCGTTCATTGCTGCCGATCCATTGCAAGAAAAGAACGTCCGACCAGCTTCCAACGAATCTTTGCTGGCTTTTTCGAGGTTTGAAAGTTGCGCCAAGCCACAAAAGCTTTGCGATCTGGGGCTATCCAGACTTTTGCCTAGCGGGCTTGAAGACCTTGCCTAGTGTTCTTCGGTTGCTCCTGAGCGAAAAAGATTACTAATGCGATCTACTTCGCTGGGCACAATGTGAGTAAAGTTGCCCGATAGAATCCCCGAAATGCCGTGGAAAGCCTTGCCAATGTGCATCCCCTGGCCATCAATCGTAAACTCTCGAATGTCCTTATCGTGCATTGAACCACGCATCTTGAGAACTGTAAGGCCCCGCCGCATTTCGCCATAAATTTCAACGTAGCGCAGCAAAATAATCGAGTCCGTAATGGTTGAAATGTGGGCTTCGGTGATTGAAGTCCCCCCAAGTAGCGTTGGGGTAGTCGAAGTATACAAACCAGCGATTTCTTTATGCTTAATAAAAGAAGTTAGCCCAATCACAAACTCGCGGAAGCCACGAATCGTTGAAACCCGCTCCAGCGCCGAGAGGCTATCGATGGCGACTCGATGCGGTTTGAACTTTTCGATTTCCGTTTTCATCCGAATCAGTTGGTCTTCCAGGCCCGCAACTTCGGGATAATTACAGACGACCCGCAAACGGCCCTCTTTTTCCATTCCTTCAAAGTCAATGCCCCAGCCCGTCGCGTTGCGCGAAAGCTGATCCCGGCTTTCCTCAAAGGCAAAAAGGAGGCTGCGTTCATCTTGGCTGGCTCCCGCAAACATAAACCAAGTCGCCATCAGGGTTTTACCTGTGCCTGTCGCTCCCGAAACTAAAATGACAGAGTCGCGGAAAAAGCCTCCGCCACACATCCGATCTAATTCAAGATTCCCCGACGTGATGCGGATATTCGACGAGCGCTGCTGAAGCTCAATGGCCGAAAGCGGAATTACGACAATCCCCCGATCTGGAATAACCGTAAAGGGAAATTCACCTTTTTGATGAGTGACTCCCCGAAACTTGAGGATTTCAATCGTGCGCCGCCGTTTTTCATCTTCCAAAACGTTGCGAACAATCACGACATTATCGGCTACAAACTCTTCTACACCATAACGGGCAATTTCACCATATTCTTCCGTGCGTTCAGCAGTCATAACCGCCGTTACGCCAATGCTTTTCAGCACCGAAGCAATCCGAAATAACTCACTGCGGACAGTATTACTATCGGGTAACTGACTAAAAATAGCTCCCAGGGAATCCATTGAAACCCGCTTGGCCCCCACGCGCTGGACGGCGTATTCGATGCGGGCCAGCAAAGCCCCCAAATCGTAATCGCCGCTAATTAGGTCGCGCTTAATATCGCGTTCTTCGTCAGGTTGGCGGGAAGCATCGACAAAAGCCCATTTACATTCGGCTTCCCATTTGGCGATGTCCCAGCCAAACCCACGCATATTGCGTATAATGTCGAGGGGCGATTCTTCAAAAGTGACGAAAACGCCATTTTCGCCCGCTTTGGCAATCCCTTCCACCAAAAACTGCGCGGCAAAGATCGTTTTGGCACTCCCCGCCGTGCCGGAGACCAAAGTTGTGCGCCCTTTGGGAAGCCCCCCATTGGCAATATGGTCAAACCCCGGAATGCCCGTTTCGAGCTTTTCGAGATAATAATGTTCTTTAGTTGAACCCACCATCTAAATTCTAATCCTTTCCTGACTCCGAAACAGGATATGTCCGAATGTTTAGCCCTAAAAGGACTTTGGCCGTGTCGGTAAGGTCGCCAATAATCCGCCGACGTGGGGGGGGCAATTCCCGGACTAAAGTGGGGGTCACCATAATTTTTTCTTCTTCGGCCAAATGAGGGTGTTCTAAAACATCAATAATAATCAGTTCATATTGATTATGCAATTCCCGTTCACAGACTTGGCGAAGGTTGTTGATGGCCCGTTCAGCCCGTGGGGTGTCCCCCGTGATATAGAGTTTGAGTAAAAATTTGTTCATGATCTTCCCCCTTCTCCTGGTCGGTTGCTCGGTTTCGCGGGAAGAGCTTCGGGGGTGAGGGTTCGCCGCACACCGATGGAAAAACTGCGGTAATAGGAGACCAGATAGCCCATTAGTTCAAGCACCATGAGTCGCCCTTCTTCTACATAGGCTTGCGCTTTTAGCGGATGAGTCGAGCCTCCTTTGCGTTCGAGGACTGTGCTATGGATGTCAATCAAGTCCCGTGGGCCAGCCTTGAGAAAGCCAAGCTGGTTTGCCATTGCGCGGAGGTGTTCAGAAACACGATGGTCAATCTTAAACGCTCGTTGTTCGAGGGCCAGATCAATCAATTCATTGTAGCGCTGGACAATCTCTTCAAACGTGCTAGGGACGCTTTCGCGGATGGGAACCAGCCCAAAGATGCTGGCCGTGACGGCGGCTTGCGGCGGGTGGGCTAGTTCCAAAAGCGAACGAATTTCCCGTTCCCGCTGATCAATCCAAGCGACCTTGGCCCGCGATTCGGCTTCCGCCTGGGCCGCCCGTTTGTCTTTGGTGATGTCGATATGCGATACCACGATGCTCCGCTGAAGGTTGCCTTCAAAAGGTTTCACCCGAATCAAAAACCAAAATTCTTCGTCGGGGGTAGGACAAGGAAATTCAGCCTCAAAGGAATCTGCTTCGCCCCGCAAAACCTCTAACATCCCATTCAGCAACTGCGTGGCCCCGGCTTGCCGGCACAAAGTGAAGTAATTGCCCCCCCTGGCTAAATTCTTGAGAAAACACGCAGCTTTTTGGGGAAAATAGTGAGCTTTAACTTCATTGGTAGTAATGATCAAACCTTCTTCGTTTACGACAGCAATGTAGACCATGATAGAGTTCAAAATGGCCCGACTAAAAGCTTCGGATTCCCGCAGGGCCCGCTCGATCTTCTTCTGCTCGGTGATGTCGCGCAACGAAATTAAGTAGGCCTGTACTCCTTCCCATTCAATATCTACCACGCGCATTTCGGCCATCTGATCTGGGCCCGGCTGGCGCACAATATCCAATTCTGTCGTCTCACCCGCAATCACGGGGAAGCCAAAAAGTTCGCCTAAGAGATCTTGATTCCTGCTGTTTAAGATGGTTTCGGCAGCGGGATTCATAAAACGGACAATCCCATCGTGATCAACGATGAGGATTCCATCCGCATTGCGGGCAATTACGTTGCGAAACCGTGCCTCACTTATCTGCCATTGTTGAGAATACTGCCGAATCTCGCTTTGCAGTTGCCGACAGTCTATGGCACAATGGGTTAAGTGGGTTAAGAGATTCCATTCGATTTGCTCTTTATCAAAATAAATTTGTAAATCATGCACGGCCCTTTCAACCGTTTGTAAATCAATTTCGGGGTCGATCAACAAGGTCATCGGGACAGCAACAAGCTGCTTTTTAAGAGGCTGCATTGGTTTCAGGCTCTCCGATGGCAAAAGCCCTAATAAAAAAACCGTAATATCGCCTTGGGCCAGATATTGGAGGGCTTCTTTGAATTGGGCTACGCGCACAATTTCAAACTGAACCGTTCCCGATTGGGGGAGCGCTTCGCGTTGCAATGAGGCTTCGCCAGGCGTTACCTCAACCAGCAAAATTTTGAGTGGCTCATTGTTCATAAGCTAGTTGATTGGTTACTTCTTTTTTGTGACTTGCTCCGCCCGCCTAAAAAGCGACGGCTTCTAGGAACAAGCCCCAGGCTGTGTAGCCCCACAGCTTCCGCTTATTGTAGCTTAAAACTATTCAGAAGCCAAGGCTTCTTTGCCCGCTTTAGCGGGCTAACTGGAAAATGGTGGCTTTTTCGGGCCCGCTTCCTGTAAAAAAGAGCCGTTTGCAATTAAAGGTAGAATATGGTAGAATCCCTAGCGCTGGGTTGCCAGGAATAGATTTTTAGTGTTCCTTAGTTTATCAACATTGAATCCCGAAAAACTTATTTGGGGAGATGACGGAGCGGTTGAACGTGCTCGTCTCGAAAACGAGTAGGGCCTCAAAAACCCTCGAGAGTTCGAATCTCTCTCTCCCCGCCATACCAGACCTTTTAGGTTCTTAAAACCTAAAGGGTCTTTTTCATTCGACCCCCTAGGAATCCACGGCTTTAGCCGTGGCCCAATAGCTAAAACGGTTGCCTTAACCCTAGGAATCCACGGCTTTAGCCGTGGCTCAACAGCTAAAGCTGTTGACTCCGAGGGAAAATAGCTGGAGAATCCACGGCTTTAGCCGTGGCTCAACAGCTAAAGCTGTTGACTCCGAGGGAAAATAGCTGGGTTTCAGACTAGATCTTTTAGGTTCTTAAAACCTAAAGGGTCTTTTTATTCGACCCACAAGTTTTGAAGGAGATTCACAAGCTCTGCAAGTGAGAGCAAGGAGGGCTGGCGCGGCGGAGCTTTGGCCGAGCCACAGAGCAAAAGCCGCTGATTGGGGTGGAGATACCAATCGGCGGTGGGGTCAAGCTGTTTAAGCTGGGCATAAACAGGCTGCAAATTGACTTTGGACTGGCGCTGGGCCGCGATGCCCATATAGCCTCGCCCATCCCGATAGACAAAAAGCACGGCCCCTTTGCCATAGGCTAACCGACTCGAAGCCCCATCTTCGCTCTGCATCGCAATGCCTAAACCCCAACAAGTCTGAAATTCGAGGCGCTGGGCAAAAGCTTGTTCCAATCGCAACTGCCGACTGGCTTGGGCGTACCAAGCATCAAAATTGGGCAACATCGCTTGAGCTACACGCTGCGGTTCAGTGGGGAAAAGCGCGTTATAGCCCGCAATCAGGTCGTTGACCTGAAAAAAGAGCGAGGTTGAAGCCCGTTGTTCAGCGTTGTCAAGGCGCGTAACTTCGCCGATCATGCGCCGTAAAACCTCATCTTTGGGGGCTACAGCACGGCGCACTAATTCAGCCGCACTTAGCGAAGCGGCGGCGCTTTGATGATGATCAAACCGCCCGCCCCCAGTATCAACGTGAATAATCTGGGGATCTTGGTCGACAGGGCCAGCGGCGAGGGTTTGCCCTGCGGGCACAAAGGCCAAAGTTGCATCTTTTTGGGGGCCAAAGCGCATTAAAACCCACATCGCGGTAAGGCAATCAAGGTCTGGAGCTAAATGCCCAACAAGAATAGCTTTTGCTTGCAAGAAAATCACTTTCTAGGATGAAGTTTTATTGCTATAAAGAATTAGTATAGCAGGTTTGGGGATTAAAAGTCAAACAGTTGCGTTGGAGATAATTCTATGTTAGACTAGCTTCGTTGATCTTAAACCATCCTGAATAGAAGGATTTAATCATGCGGGCCGAAGATGTAACGGTAGAATGGCTTAAACAAATTGCTTATCAGGTTCAATCACCTTATCGCCCAACGATAGAAGGGGTTTTGGTCAAAGACTTGCAGCCAAACGTAGATGGGCGCGGCGATGTTATTGAGCTTTGGAGTCAGCCTTGGGTCGAAAAAGAAGGTTTAGAGATTCCGCAACATATCTATCAGAGTGCTACAGACTATGGAGTCGTGAAATGCTGGCACTTTCACAACATTCACACTGATCAATTCACTGTAACGCGAGGGAAACTGCAAGTTACATTGGTTGATATTCGGCCCGAATCGCCAACATTTGGGCATGTCAACCCGATCTTTCTGGGTGGGCAGCGGCCACGGTTGATCAAAATTCCGCCGATGATCATGCATGGCTGGAAAGCTCTCTCAGCGCCCGAAGTAATTGTGGTCAATTGCCAATCGCATGTTTATGACCCTGCGGATGAGTTTCGTGTGCCTTGGGATTCGGTTTTAACAGAGGTTTGGGAACCTCGTAACGGCTAGAATCTAGGCTTAATGCTCTTCAATCGCATTGCAAATATGCTGAAGAGCGATAATTTGGCCCTGATTATCGAGGTTTAGCGCGATGACATCAATGCGCCAAAGGGTATTTTGCGTGAAAGCATGAGTTTCAAGGTAAGTATAAGCTAAAGCAATAAGGCGCTTTTGTTTGGGGAGCGTGATCGACTCGGTGGGGCTATCAGGCGTTTTCCCGTGGCGGGTGCGAACTTCCACGAAAACGACCTGCTCGCCCTGGCGGGCAATCAGGTCAATTTCCCCAAGCCGATGGAAACGCCAATTGCGCTCTAAAAGCGTGTAACCTTGGGCAAGCAAATAGGCGGCAGCAGTAGCTTCGCCTTGCTCACCGAGGTGGCGGCGAGCGTTAGGCAAAGGCATATTTGCGCCAGACCGCGTGGTTTTCAAGTTCACAGAGCAACGCGAAAGCAATGTATTGTGGCTGGCGTGGCTTAGACCGTAGCAACATGTGAGCTTGCTCAGGTGTGCGCCCGCCCTTTTTGCGATTGCAATCAGAGCAGGCCGTCACGACGTTGTCCCAAGTCGTTTGGCCGCCTTGCGAGCGTGGGATAACATGGTCAAGCGTTAATTGGGTTCGCCCTGGCTGTTCGCCACAATATTGACAAGTTTCACGGTCTCGGATGATAATCCCGCGCCGGGAGCAAGGGAGCCGAAAGTTGCGGGGAATGTGAATATAGCGCATAAGCCGAATCACAAGGGGCACATCCAGGGCAAACCCACTGGCGCGCAGCCGTTGCTCAGTCGCTTCCACTATCTCGGCCTTCTCTTGCAGAAGAAGAATAATTGCGCGGCGCACCGAAATCAATTGTAACGGCTCATAACTTGCGTTCAAAACTAGCACTCGCTGTCCCAAGTTACCACCCCCTAACAAAAGCCTCTGTTTGAAGCGGTGACTTTCCCTAAATTTTAGAATAACAAACGCCTTTAGCTTTGTCAAGCCAACGAATCGTTAATTTGGGGTTAAAATAGAGCCTAACAAAAGAACCTGCCCTAGGTTTGGAATGCGGGAGCAGGCTCTTTTGGTAATTTCTTAACGACAGCGCGGTTAGAATTAGCTCCCGTAGTCGTCGCGGAAGGGCCACCATTCAAATTTTTCGCTGGCTTCCGCGTTGATCCAAGCCAACAAACCGATGTTCATGACCGAGGCGAGGAGGACGACGCACATTTTGGCTACTAAAGGGTCTTGCATTAGAGAATCCTTCTTTCAAGCGACCATGCCAAATTCTGGCTTAATAATACCGCATTTGGCGTAGATTTACAAATAAGTTAGCTGCGCTCTTGGCGGCTTGCCAAGCGGCCAAGAGCGCAACTTTTTCCGTTTAGCGTTGGATTAACGGCAGATAGACCGTCTGCCGTGCTTGTGCAGGTGACTCTTCATTCACAAGCGCATATTTGGTGAACTGGTCAAGGGTCGCTGTGAGTTCCTGCTTGGCCAAATCTACGCTTTGGTCGGCGACGGCGACCCAAGAGCCGCTTTCCTCAGCATTCGCCAGCATTGCACCCTTTGCCTTCCCCGCGACCCAAGCATAGAGCTTAACCTTCCCTTTGCCCTTCTGCGCCTTGAAAGTAATCGTAAGCTTAATCGCCTTCTTGAGCGCCGTTACGGTTGTCCCGTCGCTGGCCGTAGCTTTCAAGGTGAAGTTCAACAGAGCGGTGCAAGTGCAAGGAAGCGCCGTGATCTCTTTCTCGGAAATATAGAGAACCTTTGTCTCCTTCTCCACCGCTCCGGCGGGAACGTCTACCTCAACTCGTGAATCTGGCTTGTCCACGACCAATTTCCCACCCTCTTTAGGCGAGATTTTAGCTTCTACTGGCTTGGCCGTTGGCGAAGAAGTAGCCGTAGCGGTCTGGGTCGCCGTGACCGTAGGTTCAGCAGTCGCAATTTGAGGCGCTGTCGCTGTGGCCGTAGGTTCAACGAGGAGCGGTGGATTGGTTACGGTAGGTGTGAAAGTAGCTTCTACGGCTGGCGCAGGAGAGATTTCGACCACTGGCACAGAAGTATTCGTTACCGTAGGATAGGGCGAAGCTGCTACCGTAGGCTGCGGAGTTTTGGTCTCTGTCGCAGTGGGCGAAGGGACATTCGGCGACAGGGGGGTAGAAGTATCAATTGCTGCTTGCGTCGGCGAAGGTGTAACCGTTACTTGCGGTAAAGGCGTACTTGTGACCGTTTCCTCCACTGCTGGCGAAGGTGTACTTGTAACCGTTTCCTCCACTACTGGCGAAGGCGACGGTGTACTTGTAGCCTGCGGCGCAGCGGTTGAGGCAATCATTGGGGGCGTAGAGGTTGCGGGGGTTGAAATGAGGATTTTTGGTTCACAAGCGTAAGAGACCGTGGCCCCTAGAAGCATCCCTGAATCCCCATTTTGCGATTTCGGCCCCGTCTCTGGCCAGACGTTCAGGCTCGAATCCGCCGAACTCGCGGGCGAGAGCAGCGTTACTTTGACTTCCTTCGTGCCCGCAGGAACTTTCCGCAAGGTAATGGTCTCGATATTGAGCAACTCGCCCGCGTTGGGCCCCTTCGCCGTTACTTCCTGCTTGACCCCACCCGCCTCCGCGCCGACGGTTAAAGGTCGCGCATCGGCATCGTTGTCCATGACCACGACTTTGACCTCAAGGTCGCGCTCTTTGGGCAAAGGTTCTGGGAAGGTCAAGAGAAGCGGAGCTTTCTGCACGATCAGCCATGTTCCATTTGTCCCGCCCCACACGAAATCGTAGGTCGTGTTGAAGACTGAAACAAAGTCTTCCGTCGTAGCTTTGGGGAAATAGCCGACCACCGCACGGGCGGTTTGTTGCCCCTTGGTCTCGGCGACCTTCACGGCGACGGAGGCAGGCGGCTTGCTCTGCTTGGTCTCAAAGGTATAACCGTAGCCCCATTGATCTTTGCCCTTTGGCGCGGTGAGCTTCTCCGTCCCAAGCGTTACGGACGCGGGCAGGGGTAAAGTTTTTGCCAACGCGCCCCCAACTTGCGTAAGGAGCCAAGCAGTATGAGCGGGAATCGCAAGGGTAGCTTCCGTTTGCCCCTTTATTCCCAGGCCGCTGATCTCTATCTTTTCGGGCTTGCAAGAGGAGGAGCTTAAACCAGAGGAAGAGCTTGCCAATAGCCCAAACATCGTGAAGTGAGAAGTCAAACCTTCAATAAAGTTGTTGTCAGGATCGGGTTTCTGCGTTATGCCATTATCATTGGTTATCCAAAGCCCTGATTCAGGACTATAGAAACTAACTTTGAGGTCACTTTCTTTGACTCCCGCTGCGGTTAGCTCCTCATGCGTGTAGTCAATGCGGATAGAAGGCTTTTTCACAAAACTTCCAGTACTGAAAGACGAGCCAGTTCCATCTAACAATTCGAGGGAGAAGCATTTTAGAACT
>Ga0316612_1000329_pt1 | contig 15704 bp, 12 predicted proteins | sample MIS2016226_MG_FD_207676 | JGI IMG/M metagenome (GOLD analysis project Ga0316612, IMG submission 207676) | Microbial mat bacterial communities from Middle Island sinkhole, Lake Huron, Michigan, United States - MIS.2016.226 | ecosystem: Environmental > Aquatic > Freshwater > Lake > Sediment... | reverse complement strand
AAATTGGCGGTGCATTTGGTGGAGAAAAAGAAACGGGTGGCGGAAGAGAATCAGGTTCTGATGCATGGAAAATATACATGAGACGCCAAACCAATACCATAAATTACAGCACAGAATTGCCATTAGCACAAGGCATTAAATTTGATTTATAAATCATAAAATTAATTGTATTTTTGTAGAAATTAATAAAAATAGAAAATTCAATTTACTATTAAAATCATAACATCAATAAAAGGATTAAAAAAAATCATTCCATGCTAGTTACAGATAACAAACAAACCGAACAATTCATAGATTTAGAAAACCAATACGGAGCCCATAATTATCACCCTTTACCCGTAGTTTTATCAAAAGGAAAAGGAGTATATGTTTGGGATGTAGAAGGAAAAAAATATTATGACTTTCTTTCGGCATATTCTGCAGTAAACCAAGGGCATTGCCATCCAAAAATTATTGACGCTTTAATAAATCAAGCACAAAAACTCACTTTAACATCACGTGCCTTTTTCAATGACAAATTAGGAGAATATGAAAAATATTTAAGTGATTTATTTGGATTTGATAAAGTTTTACCCATGAATACAGGCGCTGAAGCAGTAGAAACTGCTTTAAAGATTTGCAGAAAATGGGCATACGAAAAAAAAGGAATTCCTGAAAATCAAGCACAAATAATTGTTTGTGAAAACAATTTTCATGGTAGAACAACAACCATAATTTCATTTTCCAATGACGAAAATGCAACTAAAAATTTTGGCCCATTCACAAATGGATTCATAAAAATACCCTATAACAATGCAAATGCTTTGAAAGAAGTATTAGAAAATAATTCAAATATTGCAGGCTTTTTGGTTGAACCTATACAAGGTGAAGCGGGTGTTTTTGTACCAGATGAAAACTATTTATCTCAATGTAATGCACTTTGCAAACAACACAATGTACTTTTTATTGCAGATGAAATACAAACAGGAATAGCCCGAACAGGCAAAATGTTAGCCATAGACCATGAAAACATTCAAGCTGATATTTTAATTTTAGGTAAAGCCATTTCAGGTGGCGTATATCCTGTTTCTGCTGTCTTGGCGAACAACGAAATAATGAATTGTATCAAACCTGGAAATCATGGCTCAACCTTTGGTGGAAATCCTTTAGCCGCAACAGTTGCCATGGCAGCTTTGGATGTGGTAAAAGATGAAAATTTAGAACAAAATGCAGAATATTTAGGTAAAATTTTCAGAGAAAAACTAACTGAATTCATTCAAACAAATGATTTGGTAACATTGGTGCGTGGAAAAGGACTACTAAACGCTATAGTAATAAACGATTCAGAAGAAAGTTCAACCGCTTGGGATATTTGCATAGCCCTCAAAAATAATGGCTTATTGGCAAAACCCACTCATGGCAACATCATCCGTTTTGCTCCACCATTAGTAATGACTGAAATAGAAATATTAGATTGTATTTCCATAATTATTGAAACAATAACAAATTTTAAAAAATAATAGTAAAAAAATACTATTTAGTATTACTATATTATCTAAATTAAAATTTTATAAATTAGCGCAAACAAACAAATTTTTTATGCAAAATAGTAATACTGCACTTTCTGTTTCTTCATTTGAAATAAAGGAAAGACTATCCAAACATATTCTTGCCGATGGCTACAATATGGTAATGGATGTAGAAAAATCTCATGGCAATTATATTGTAGATAAAAACACAGGTGAAACCTATTTGGATATGTTTACCATGTTCGCATCAACTTGTATAGGATATAATCATCCTCATTTAGTTAAAAATGCTCAGAAAATAGGTAAATTGGCCATTACAAAACCAACCTTATCCGACGTTTACACGGAAGAATATGCAGACTGTATAGACACATTTGGTAGAATTGCAATACCCGAATATCTACAATATGCTTTTTTTGTTGAAGGCGGTTCATTGGCTGTTGAAAACGGATTAAAAGCAGCATTTGACTGGAAAACCAAATTGAATTTTCAAAAAGGAATTTCCAACGAAGCCGATGTGGTGATTCATTTCAAACAAGCTTTTCATGGAAGAAGCGGATATACATTATCATTAACAAACACTTCCGACCCAAGAAAGTATCAATATTTCCCAAAATTTAATTGGCCCAGAATCACAAATCCTAAATTATATTTTCCTATAACAGACGAAAATTTAAAAACCACATTAGCAGAAGAAGAAATAGCAAAAAATGAAATTGAAATTGCTTTAAAAGAATTTGAAAATCGTATTGCTTGTATCATTATAGAACCATTGCAAGGAGAAGGAGGGGATAATTTTTTCAGAAAAGAATTTCATCAATATCTAAGAACCATTTGTAATGAAAATGATATTTTATTGATGTATGATGAAGTGCAATGTGGAATGGGAATCACAGGAAAAATGTGGGCACATCAGCATTATGACATACAACCAGACATACTTTCGTTTGGAAAAAAAACCCAAGTATGTGGTATTTTAGCAAATAAAGAAAAATTTGACAAAGTAGAAAATAATGTTTTTATTGAAAGCAGTAGATTAAATTCAACATTTGGAGGAAACTATGTAGATTTTTTGAGATTGAAATTGATAATGGAAGTGTATGAAAACGAAAATATTGTTGAAAATGCTCGTATCCAAGGGGAATATTTATTACAGAAGATAAAAAAATTACAACAAGAATTTCCTGAAATAATTACTAACGCAAGAGGAATCGGACTATGGTGTTCATTTGATTTTCCAACTGCAGAAATAAGAACTACATTTATAAAAAAATGTTTTGAATCTAAACTTATTTTATTGGTTTGTGGCGATACTAGCATACGATTCAGGCCCCATTTAAATGTATCAAAATCCTTTATTGATGAGTGTTTTGAAATAATTCATGCAAATATAATAGGAATTATATAAATTATATTTTTTTCTTTCAAAAAAAGCATTTAATTTTGTTGCTAAATAGAAGTTAGTTATATATTTTTAGATTTGAAGTTTACATTTTTTTTTAAATTTTAATTTAATTAATATCTTGAAAATAAATTCTATTAAATAGAGAATAAAGAAATTTTAAAAATAAAAATATGTCATTACGTTTAGGAGATGTAGCACCCAATTTTGAAGCCATTACAACAAAAGGAAACTTTAATTTTCATGAATATTTGGGTAATTCTTGGGGTGTTTTATTTTCTCATCCAGCCGATTTCACCCCTGTTTGTACTACTGAATTGGGAAAAACAGCAGCTCTACAAAGTGAATTTGAAAAAAGAAATACAAAAGTTTTAGCTATTTCGGTTGATGATTTGGATTCTCATAATTCATGGTTGAAAGATATAAATGAAGTAAACAATGTAGATGTTCAATTCCCAATTATTGCCGATGAAAATAAAGAAATTGCAACTTTATATGATATGATTCACCCCAATGCAAGTGAAAAATTTACTGTTCGTTCTGTATTTATAATAGATCCTGATAAAAAAATACGTTTAACCATTACATATCCTGCATCAACTGGAAGAAACTTTAATGAAATTCTTAGAGTATTAGATTCTTTGCAATTAACAAGTGAAATGAGTTTAGCTACACCAGCCGATTGGAAAAAAGGAGACGATTTGATTGTAGGTTTGAATATCCCAACAGATGAAATTGAAGCAAAATATGGAAAAAAAGCTACCATTGTAAAACCCTATTTGAGATATATCAAAGGCTAAATTATTTTTCTAATTAATAAAATTTTACTTGCTAAAATTCATAACCCTGATTGCAGCGACATCCTTTTGCGAAACAAAGTGTAGCAAAAGATAGAGCGGAAAGCAGGAGATTCTGGGAATAGAATTGAGTAATCTTTATTGTTTCTAATCAAAAACTGCACTATCTTTGTGGCAGAATTTTGAACAAATGAAGGACAACAAAAAGTCATTAAATTTCATAGAACACATTATAGAAAACGATTTACGTTTGGGTATGAAACCTGAAAATTTGCGTTTCCGTTTTCCACCCGAGCCGAATGGATACTTACATATTGGCCATGCAAAAGCTATTTGTTTAAATTTTGGTTTGGGAAAAAAGTATAATGCTCCTGTAAACTTACGTTTTGATGATACAAACCCAGAGGCTGAAGAGCAAGAATTTGTAGATTCTATTAAAAAAGATATTGAATGGTTAGGATTTACCTATGCAGAAGAGCGCTATGCGTCAGATTATTTTCAACAATTATATGAATGGGCAATTGAATTTATCAAGGAAGGAAAAGCATATATAGACGATCAAAATTCCGATGAAATTGTAGCGCAAAGAAAATCTGTAGTGGAAATAGGAATTGAAAGCCCTTACAGAAATCGAAGTGTTGAAGAAAACTTAACACTATTTGCGAAAATGAAAAATGGAGAAGGAAACTCTGTGTTGCGTGCCAAAATAGACATGGCATCTCCTAATATGAACATGCGTGATCCTGTGATGTATCGAATTTTAAACAAAGCACACCATAGAACAGGAACCCAATGGAAAATATATCCTATGTATGATTGGACACATGGCGAAAGCGATTATATTGAAGGAATTTCACATTCATTATGTTCATTAGAATTTGAAAATCATCGCCCATTATACGAATGGTATTTAGAGCAAATATCAATACCAACTGTTGCACAAAAACCCAAACAAAGAGAGTTTGCAAGAGGTAATGTAAGTTATATGATCACATCCAAACGGAAATTAAAAAGATTGGTTGATGAAAAAATAGTATCTGCATGGGACGACCCAAGAATACCTACAATTTCAGGATTGAGAAGAAGAGGATATACGCCTGAATCGATTATACATTTTTGGGAAAGTGCGGGAATTGCAAAGCGTGATAATATGCTTGATATATCTAAATTGGAATTTGTGTTGCGTGAACATTTGAATAAAATAACACAACGTGTTATGGCAGTTCTTCGTCCAATTAAAGTAATTATTGATAATTATCCTGAAGGAAAAGTTGAATTATTGTCAACAGAAAATAATCCCGAAGATGAAAATGCTGGTTTCAGAAACATCCCTTTTGGAAGAGAAATTTGGATAGAAAGTGAAGATTTTCAAGAAAATATTGAAACAAATTTTTATAGATTAAGCATCGGCCAAGAAGTTAGATTAAAAGGTGCTTATTTTATCACTGCTACTTCTGTAGAAAAAGATGAAGTAGGGAATATCATTGCCATACATGCCACCTACGACCCTGAAACCAAGAGTGGAAGCGGAACAGATGCAAGTAAAAGAAAAGTAAAAGGTACCATTCATTGGGTAACGGTTCAAGAATCTGTGCCTATTGAAGTACGCATATACGATCGCCTTTTTACAGTTGAAGATCCTGAAGAAGATAAAGATGTAGATTTTTTAAATATGATAAATCCGAATTCTTTGGAAGTTGTGCATGGTTTTGCAGAACCATCACTAAAAAATGCAAAACCTGAAGACAAATATCAATTTCAAAGATTGGGATACTTTTGTGTAGATAAAGATTCAACAGAAAATCATTTAATATTCAATAAAACAGTAGGCTTAAAAGATAGTTTTATTAAGAAATAAAAAATATAAATCAAAAATTTAGTATGAAAATTCACTATATCATCATTACATTTTTTACTTTCACTTTCAGCTATTCTCAAAATTATTACAATAAAGCAAAGAATATAAAAGTAGATACCCTAAATCTTCAAGACTATCCTAATAAAATACTTTTGTGTGACAGCTTAAAAGAAACATCTGCCTTACAATATGTCAATGGTTTTCTATATACTATAAATGATGGTAGTGGAAAAGCGGAAGTATATAAATTAGATCCTAAAACAGGTAAAATTATTCAAACCATCATTTTAAACAAAGCTAAAAATGTAGATTGGGAAGCACTTACATACGACGGAAAACATCTTTACATTGGTGATTTTGGTAATAATTTAGGAGATAGAAACAACTTAGCATTTTATAAATTCAAACTTTCAAAAATAAACAATGAAAAAAAAGTAGATACTATTACACCAGACTATTATCTTTTTTCATTAGACGATCAAATAGAATTGATAACATCAAAAAATAACACCACAAATTTTGATATTGAATCTTTTGTTTTTGACAATGACCAATTACATATTTTTACCAAAGAATGGAACAGTGGACATACAAAACATGAAACTTTGGAAACGTATTTTAAATTTCAAATTACAAAAATTGTAGAAGAATTTGAGATAGAAACACAAATAACAGATGCATCTTTAAAAAATGGTGTTTTATTTTTAACGGGATATTCAAAACAAGGTTTTGTTTATTTATATAAATTTACCGACTTTAAAAAGGGTAATTATTTTAATGGAAAAATGCAGAAAATATTTTTAGGACTAATGCCTTCCATTGGTCAGATAGAAGGCATTACCATAGCAGAAGACGGAATATATTTATCAGGTGAAGCGATAGAAATACATGGTTTTTCACACAAACAAGTATTATATTATATTCCAAAAAATATAATTCCATTTTAAATAACAAAAAATATAAAAAACAACTATTTTTGTAATGAGTTTAAAAGCTAAAAAAATAAATACATATTACTTGTATTTTTAATTTATGTCAAAAATCGTAAATCAAATAAATGAACCTATATCAGATGAAATGAAACTTTTTGAAAAAAAGTTTTATCAGTCTATGAAAAGTAGTGTTCCATTATTAGATAGAATTACCCATTTCATTGTAAAGCGTAAAGGCAAACAAATGCGACCCATGTTTGTATTTTTATGTGCTAAAATGTTAGGCGATGTAAATGAAAAAACCTATCGGGCTGCCTCTTTAATAGAATTAATTCATACAGCAACCTTAGTGCATGATGATGTAGTAGATGATAGTTATTTACGCCGTGGATTTTTCTCAATTAATGCACTTTGGAAAAACAAGATTGCCGTTTTAGTAGGCGATTACCTACTTTCTAAAAGTGTTTTATTATCCACAGATAATAAAGATTTCGATTTATTAGCTGTAATATCTAACACCATACGTGAAATGAGTGAAGGAGAATTACTTCAATTAGAAAAAGCCAGAAAATTAGATATAACAGAAGATATTTATTATAATATTATAAGACAAAAAACAGCAACATTAATTGCTGCATGCTGTGAATTAGGTGGCCGAAGTGTAAATTGTGATGAAGTTACCGCAGCAAAATTAAAACATTTTGGCGAAATTACAGGTTTGGCATTTCAAATAAAAGATGATTTATTTGATTATACAAGTACAAACCTCATTGGTAAACCTATTGGAATTGATATTCAAGAACAAAAAATGACACTTCCGTTGATATTTTGTATAAATTCAGCATCAAAAGAAAACAAAAAATGGATACTGAATATTGTACGAAATCATAATAAAGACAAACAAAAAGTAGCAGAATTGATACATTTTGTAAAAACAAATGGCGGTTTAGACTATTCAATTCAAAAAATGAATGCCCTAAAAAATGAAGCATTAGAAATACTAAAGTCCTTTCCGGATAACATTTTCAGACATTCCATTGAAACTATGTTGGAATATGTGGTGGAAAGAAAAAAATAAATTATGAACGAAAAACATACTCCTTTAAATAGATTAGACTATCAAAATTCAATTATTGATAATTTAAATTCAGTTATAAATTATATATTCCCTGAATTTTTAGAACTCTTTTTTCAAATTGCAGTAAAAATATCACTTTTAATCGCTGCTTTTTATTTAGTTTATTTTATTTTAAGAAGAATTTTTTTTCCAATTATCAAACATTCCATAAAAAAATCAATGTTTCATTGGGATGATATTTTACTTAACAACAAGGTTTTCAATAGCGTTATTAAAACCATTCCTATTTTAGTATGCTATAAATTAGTTCCTTGGGTTTTTTACAATCATCCAGACAGTAATAAATATGTAGATAAAATTTTCTTTTTAATTTTACTATTTTTATTTTATCAATTTTTCTTTAGAATTTTAAATTCTATTAACGATATTTCATCAGAAAAAGAAGGAAATTACCGCTCAGTAGCCGTTCGATCTTTTACCCAACTCACAAAAATAGTTACGGTTTTATTAGGTATTTTTCTATTCGTTTTTAATGTTTTCAATATAGATATTAAAGCCGTGATAACTGTAATTGGAGCCATAACAGCAGTAGTTTTACTAGTTTTTCGAGATCCCATTTTAGGTTTTGTAACAGGTCTGCATGTTTCCATGTCGAGAATGATAAAAGTAGGCGATTGGATTACCATACCCAAATATAATTTGGAAGGTAATATTTTAGAAATTAATTTAATTACAACCAAAATTGAGAATTTAGACAAAATAGTTTCCTCCATTCCTACCTATGATTTAATTTCAACTGAAATCAGAAATCATGAACCGATGCGTAAAAATGAAAGAAGAAGAATAAAAAGAGCTATTATTTTTAATATAAAATCTTTTAAATTTTTAGACGAAAAACTTGAACAAAAGCTAACTTCGATTCCTTTACTAAAAAAATATTTAGAAGATAAAAAGACAGAAATTGATCTTTTTAATCAAAATATTTTAGAAAGTGGCAAAGGAAATTTAATGACACGACAACTTACAAATATTGGTATTTTTAGAAAATATATAAGAATGTATTTGGAAAATCACCCCAATATTGTACATGATGAAATGCTGATGGTAAGACAATTAGAAACCACGCCCCAAGGTTTACCATTGGAAATTTACTGTTTTTCTAATACTTCCGAATGGCTAGAATTTGAGGTAATTCAAGCTGATATATTTGATCATCTTTTAACTATTTCAAAAGATTTTGATTTGAAAATTGTGCAAAGTTTAACTGCATAAATCAAAAAATTTTCATTAAAAAAAACCTGCAAACTTTTACAAATTTGCAGGTTTTATATTATATAAAAAATCTTTAAACCAATTTATTTGCTACTAAATATTCAGCAATTTGCACAGCATTTGTAGCTGCTCCCTTTCGTAAATTATCTGCAACAATCCATAAATTTACCGATTTCGGTTGTGATAAATCTCTACGAATTCTCCCTACAAAAACCTCATCTTTTCCCTCTGAATAGAACGGCATAGGATATATTTTTTCAGCAGGATTATCCTGTAAAATTACACCATCTGTATGGGCTAATAAATCTTTCAATTCTTGTAAATCATATTCATTATGAAATTCTACATTCACACTTTCAGAATGCCCACCTTGTACAGGAACCCTAACCGCAGTTGCAGTAACCGCAATAGAATTATCTCGAAGAATTTTTTGCGTTTCACGAACCAATTTCATCTCTTCTTTAGTATAATCAGCTTCTTCAAAAACATCGCAATGTGGTAATGCATTTTTAAAAATTTGATACGGATATACTTTTACTGCCTCTTTTCCCTCAATTTCTGCATTCAATTGGTCAACCGCAGCCTTCCCTGTTCCTGTTACCGATTGATAGGTAGAAACTACAACTCTTTTTATCCCATATTTATGATGCAATGGGCTTAAAACCATTACCATCTGAATAGTAGAACAATTCGGATTCGCGATTATTTTATCATTCTTTGTTAAAATACTTGCATTCACTTCAGGCACTATCAAAGGTTTGTCCACATCCATTCTCCAGGCTGATGAATTATCAATAACAGTTGTTCCTACCGCTGCAAATTGCGGTGCATATTCCTTTGATGTATTTCCACCGGCTGAAAATATAGCAATGTCAGGTTTCATATCAATCGCTTGTTCCATAGAAACTATTTTATATTCCTTACCTGCAAACATATAACTCTGTCCAACTGATCGCTCAGATGCTACAGGAATAAATTCAGTAATAGGAAAATTTCTTTCCTCTAAAACTTGTTTCATTACATTGCCCACTAATCCTGTGGCTCCTACTATGGCTACTTTCATTTTTTATTTATTTTTTAAAATCAATGATTTATTTTGTAAAATTCTATAACTAAAATTACCACTCTTGATAAAACATAAAACAAAACAAATCCTATCATGGCTAACATTGCACCTGATATATGTGTACTTTTTTTAATTTTTGAATTGAAAATGGTAATTAATAATACAGAAGTAAGCAACATTGATATATGCTCTATTATGTTTACAGAAGATAAAATTTTATACGATGTAGTTAATGAACTATTTAATAGAAGCATAAAAACACCTATCACCATTTGTGTATGAAAACTAATTAAACAAAACAATGAAATTTTTCTAAGTTTTGTATCAATTTCTTTCTTACCTAAAAATGCCATAAGGGATAAGCCAAAAGCGATAATGGTTAATAAAACCACTATTATAGACCAATACCCATGAAACTGTCTTAAAAAATCTATCATATTTTTGAATTTTTTTGCAAATATAATTATTTTAAAATCAGTAAAAATGTAAAATTCAATTTTTTAAAAGGAAAAATTCAAAACTTAAAAAAAATATTAAGTATTTTTACAAAAATTTCAATAATGAATACATATAAATCAGCGGGTGTTGATAAAGAAGAAGGATATAAAACAGTATCTAAAATAAAACAAGCTGTTGCCAGTACTCATAATAAAAATGTTTTGAATGGGATAGGTAGTTTTGGGGCTTTTTACGAACTCTCTGGTTATAAAAACCCAGTTTTAGTAAGCGGAACAGACGGTGTTGGCACCAAATTACGCATTGCTTTAGATGTAAAAAAATATGATAGTATAGGCATCGATTGCTTTGCTATGTGTGCAAATGATATTTTGTGTCATGGGGCAAAACCTTTATTTTTTTTAGATTACTTAGCTTGTGGAAAGTTGGATTCTGATGTAGCGGCAGAAATTATTTCAGGAATTGTTGCGGCTTGCAAAGAAACAAATTGTGCTTTGATTGGTGGAGAAACTGCAGAAATGCCAGGAATGTATGCAAAGGGAGATTATGATGTTGCAGGATTTTGTGTTGGTGTGGTAGAAAAAGATGCCATAATTGATGGTTCAAAAATTGAAAAAGACAATACAATTTTAGCCATTCCTTCCTCAGGATTTCACAGCAATGGCTATTCTTTTATTAGGAAAATATTTTCAGATTTTAATGAAATTTGGAACGGAAAACCTTTACACGAAGAGCTTTTAATACCTACTCGTTTATATGGAAATATTGTTGAAAAACTATTAAATGAATTTACAATCAATGGAATTGCTCATATCACAGGTGGCGGTTTGATAGAAAATGTACCCAGAATAATTCCTAAAAATCTTCAAATGGATATTGATTTTTCGAAAATTCAAGTCCCTGAAATTATGAAAGAATTACAAAAAAGAGGCTCCGTATCCGATGAAGAAATGTTTGGATCGTTCAATATGGGTGTGGGCATGGTTTTAGTTGTTGATTCAACTATTGCAAATGAAATCATTAAAAAAGCAAAAGATTGGGGCGAAAACATCTATGAAATAGGAAAAATAGTAGCATCAAAATAATTTCTTATAAATATCTTCTACTTTTCCAACAGTTTCAATGGATATTTTAAAATCTTTTTTGTCTATTTTGTTGTATTTTGAAATGAAAATTACATCATAGCCTAATTTTTCTGCTTCCATTATTCTCTGTTCAATTTTTGTAACGGAACGTATTTCACCACTCAATCCTATTTCACCTGCAAAACAACAATTATCAGGCAATGCTGTATCTTCAGCTGAAGATAAAATGGCACATATTACGGCTAAATCTAAAGCAGGATCATCTACTTTTATGCCACCTGTAATATTTAAAAAAACATCTTGTGAAGCCAAATGAAAACCAGCTCTTTTTTCCAAAACCGCCAAAAGCATATTCAATCTCTTGGAGTCAAAACCGGTTGTTGAACGTTGGGGTGTCCCATAAACTGCAGTAGAAACCAATGCTTGAATCTCGATTAACATAGGTCGCATTCCTTCTAATGTTGCGGCTATTGAATTGCCAGAAAGCGATTCATCATGTTTTGAAATAAGAATTTCCGATGGATTTTTAATTTCTCGCAATCCGTTGTTTATCATTTCATAAATTCCTAATTCATGTGTAGAACCATATCGATTTTTTTGAGAACGTAATATTCTAAAAATGTGATTTCTATCGCCTTCAAACTGTAATACAACATCTACCATGTGTTCCAATATTTTGGGTCCCGCAATTTGGCCGTCTTTGGTTATATGTCCTATTAAAAAAACGGGTATATCGGTTTCTTTTGCAAAACGTATCAATTCTGCTGTACATTCTCTTATTTGGGAAATACTACCTGGCGATGATTCAATAAACTGTGAATGAACGGTTTGTATAGAATCGATGATGAGAATATTGGGTTCTAATTCTTTGGCTTGTTTGAAAATTTTTTGGGTTTGGGTTTCGGTATAAATATAACATTCTGAATTTATATTTTCCAATCTTTCTGCACGCATTTTTATCTGATTGGCACTTTCTTCACCCGAAACATATAATATTTTTTGCCCTTTTAGTTTCAATGCCATTTGCAATAAAAGTGTAGATTTTCCTATTCCTGGTTCGCCACCAAATAGAATTACACTTCCTGAAACTATTCCACCTCCTAATACTCTGTCTAATTCTCCATCAAAAGTAGAAATTCTTTGTTCTGAAATAGATACAACTTCTGTTATTTTTTGTATCGTATTTTGTTTTTTATTTTCAGATTTTGTATAGTTAGATTTCCCTACCTCCAATATTTCTTCCACTATTGTGTTCCATTCTTTGCATTGGGTACATTGCCCTAACCATTGTGAAAACTGACTGCCACAATTCTGACAAAAAAACGAACTTTTTACTTTTGCCATTTCTTATTTTTATACCATTTAGACATATAAATTAGTTTTTTGTTTTTTACCTCACCCCAACCCCTCTGCAAAGGAGAGACCCCGCTACAGACTATTTTTAAATTCTAATTGGTATTAGGCTAAAATTACTGGTTATTTTTAAAGAGGCCATCCAAAAAGTTTTAGACAGCCTCATAGTTATCAAAATTATTTATAAATTAAACTTTGGATAAAGACTAAAAAATAAGTTTTTGAATGTAAATTAGTTTTACAATCCTTTTTCTTTAATTAAATTCAAAGCACTTCCTGCTTTAAACCATTCAATTTGACTCTCATTATAGGTGTGGTTTGCCATGATAGTATCTTTGCTTCCATCTGAATGCGTAAACTCTAAAGTCAAAGGTTTTGCTGGTGCAAATTCTTTCAAATCAATAAAATTTATAGTATCATCTTCTAGAATTTTATCATAATCTTCAGGATTAGAAAAAGTTAAAGCCAACATACCTTGCTTTTTTAAATTTGTTTCATGAATTCTGGCAAAAGATTTCACCAAAACAGCTCTTACACCTAAATGGCGAGGTTGCATAGCTGCATGTTCACGTGAAGATCCTTCTCCATAATTTTGATCTCCTACAACAATCGAAGGAATTCCAGCTGCTTTGTACGCTCTTGCCGAATCCGGTACACCTAAATATTCACCAGAAACTTGGTTTTTTACTTTGTTGGTTTCCATATTGAAAGCATTTACAGCACCGGTTAAAGTGTTATTTGCAATATTATCTAAATGCCCACGGAATCGTAACCATGGTCCCGCCATTGAAATATGATCGGTGGTACATTTTCCGTATGCTTTGATTAATAATTTCGCACCCAAAATATTTTCGCCATTCCATTTTTGAAAAGGGTCTAATAATTGCAATCTTTCTGATTCTGGGTTTACTGCTATTACTACACTTGAACCATCTTCTGCAGGTGCTTGATAGCCGGCATCTTTTACATCAAAACCATTTGGAGGAAGCTCAAATCCTTTAGGTTCGTCTAATTTTACATCTTCCCCATTTTCATTTTTCAAAGTATCACGTCTAGGATCGAAAGTTAAATCTCCTGCTATAGCTAATGCGGTAACTAATTCTGGTGAACCAACAAAAGCATACGTATTTGGGTTTCCATCGGCTCTCTTGGCAAAATTTCTGTTAAAAGAATGTACAATGGTGTTTTTTTCTTGTTTGTCTGCACCTTCTCTTGCCCACTGCCCAATACAAGGGCCGCAAGCATTGGCGAAAACTTTACCACCAATTTCTTCAAAAGTTTTTATATAGCCATCTCTTTCAATGGTATAGCGTACTAATTCTGAACCTGGTGTAACAGTATATTCAGCTTTCGCTTTTAAGTTTTTACTTTTCGCTTGAGTAGCAATAGATGCAGCACGTGAAATATCTTCGTAGGAAGAGTTGGTACACGAGCCTATCAACCCCACTTCAATTTTAGTTGGCCAACCGTTTTTTGCTGCCAATTCTTTCATCTGAGAAATTGGGGTAGCTAAATCGGGTGTAAATGGGCCATTTAAATGTGGTTCTAAAGTATTTAAATCAATTTCGATAACCTCATCAAAATAGTGAGAAGGATTTGCATATACCTCAGCATCTGCAGTTAAAATATTTTTATGTAAATCACATAAATCTGCAATTTCAGCACGAGAAGTACCTCTTAAATATCTTCCCATACTATCATCATAGGCAAAAATAGATGTTGTAGCTCCTATTTCAGCTCCCATATTACAAATGGTTCCTTTTCCTGTACAAGATAAAGATTGGGCACCATCTCCAAAATATTCTACTATAGCACCTGTTCCTCCTTTTACAGTAAGAATTCCTGCTACTTTTAAGATGATGTCTTTTGGGGAAGTCCAACCGTTTAATTTTCCTGTAAGTTTAATTCCTATTAGTTTTGGAAATTTCAATTCCCAAGCCATTCCAGCCATTACATCTACTGCATCTGCACCTCCAACTCCGATAGCAACCATTCCTAATCCCCCCGCATTTACAGTGTGGGAATCGGTACCAATCATCATACCACCAGGAAATGCATAATTTTCTAATACTACTTGATGGATAATTCCTGCGCCAGGTTTCCAAAATCCAATTCCATATTTGTTAGAAATAGAAGCCAAGAAATTAAAAACTTCATTGTTTTTATTTATAGATTCTTGTAAATCTGTAGTAGCACCTACTCTTGCTTGAATTAGATGATCAGCATGAACGGTAGAAGGAACTGCTGCTTTCTTTTTTCCAGCTTGCATAAATTGAAGCAAAGCCATTTGTGCGGTTGCATCTTGCATGGCTACTCTATCAGGTGCAAAATCTACATAAGATTCTCCACGTTTAAAATTGTCTAACTTTTGGGTTGAAAATAAATGGGCATATAATATTTTCTCCGAATAAGTTAAGGGTTTTCCAACGACAGTTCGTGCTTGGTTCACTTTTTCTTCAAAACGGTTGTAAACCGCTTTTATCATATCTAAATCAAAAATCATAATTTGAGAGTTTTTAAATTTTGAGTTGCGAAGTTATGAAATGATTTTTACATATTTAAATTTTCGGTACATTCTTTTTAAAGTTTTAAGTTTTAGCAAGAATAAATAAATTAAATTTGCACACTAAATAATTTATTAGAAAAATGAGCAAACCCATTTCTGAATTTATAGAGAAATATTATTTACATTTTAATGCTGCATCTTTGGTAGATGCTGCGAAAGGATATGTTACCCATTTAGATGAAGGTGGAAAAATGATGGTAACTTTAGCTGGAGCAATGAGTACGGCAGAATTAGGAAAAATTTTTGCTGAAATGATTCGACAAGATAAGGTTGCAATTATTTCTTGTACTGGAGCTAATTTGGAAGAAGATTTAATGAATTTAGTGGCACA
>Ga0316612_1000328_pt1 | contig 15712 bp, 18 predicted proteins | sample MIS2016226_MG_FD_207676 | JGI IMG/M metagenome (GOLD analysis project Ga0316612, IMG submission 207676) | Microbial mat bacterial communities from Middle Island sinkhole, Lake Huron, Michigan, United States - MIS.2016.226 | ecosystem: Environmental > Aquatic > Freshwater > Lake > Sediment... | reverse complement strand
ATTTTTTATGTGATCGGCGCATCGCGCCATTTTTTATGTGATCGGCGCATCGCGCCATTTTTTATGTGATCGGCGCATCGCGCCATTTTTTATGTGATCGGCGCATCGCGCCATTTTTTATGTGATCGGCGCATCGCGCCATTTTTTATGTGATCACCGTAGGCTGATCGCGTCCTGTTAAGACTTTGATCTGGGCAATTTGATCGGCAATCTCGATTAACTCTTTGAGAGCTTCTTGTGTATCAATGGAATGCTTCGCAATATTTGGCTCATAGCTCTCGACATAGAGACGGAGGGTTGCGCCTTGAGTGCCAGTACCCGACAGACGGAAAACGATCCGCGAATCATCGGTGAAGCCAATTCTGATGCCTTGGTTATTGCTGACACTACCATCGACAGGATCGGTATAGCTAAAATCATCGGCAAAGGCAATTTCGTAATTACCGAATTTCTGACCCTTTAACTCGGCAAATTTAGCGCGGAGATTATTAACAAGGGTATTGGCGCGATCGCTATCTACGCCTTCATAGTCATGGCGGGAGTAGAAATTGCGTCCGTAAAGTTGCCAATGTTCCTTGACGATCGCCTCGACCGATTGCTGACGCGCCGCCAGAACATTTAGCCAGAAAAGCACAGCCCAGAGTCCATCCTTTTCGCGAACATGATTGGAGCCAGTACCAAAGCTTTCTTCACCGCAAAGGGTTGCCTTACCTGCATCGAGCAAGTTACCGAAGAATTTCCAACCTGTCGGCGTTTCATAGCTCTCGATCCCAAGTCTGGCAGCAACGCGATCGGGCGCTTGGCTAGTGGGCATGGAACGGGCAATCCCTGCGAGTCCACCTTTGTAAGCAGGAACATGATGGGCATTTGCCGCGAGAATTGCTAAGCTATCGCTAGGGGTGACAAAGAATTTTTTGCCAAGGATCATATTGCGATCGCCGTCGCCATCGGAAGCCGCGCCAAAGTCGGGAGCATCTTCGCCATATAGTACTTCGACAAGATCATGGGCATAGACTAAATTGGGGTCTGGATGTCCATCGCCGAAGTCTTCGAGGGGAACGCAATTTTGTAAAGCGCTCACTGGTGCGCCTAAACGGTTAACCAGAATTTCTTGAGCATAGGGACCCGTTACCGCGTGCATTCCATCGAAGCGGAGGCGAAAGGCGGGGGAGGCAAGCAGTAATTTAATGCGATCGAAATCGAAGAGATCTTCCATCAATTCCGCATAGTCAGCCACAGAATCAATCACCTCTACAACCGTGTCGCCAAGTTTAGTTTCACCTAAGCGATCGAGATCGAGGTCACTGGCTTCAAGAATTTTATATTCACTAATGCTCTTGGTGATGTTATAGATCGCATCGGTGATTTTTTCGGGTGCGGGACCACCGTTGCCTGTGTTGTACTTGATGCCGAAGTCGCCATTTTTGCCTGCGGGGTTATGGCTGGCGGAGAGGATGATCCCACCGAAGGCGTTATATTTACGAATTATACAGGAGGCGGCAGGTGTGGATAAAATGCCGCCACGTCCAACTAAAATTTTGCCAAAACCATTAGCGGATGCCATTTTCAGGATTATTTGGATCGCATGACGGTTGTAGTAACGTCCATCGCCGCCGACGACGAGGGTTTGTCCTGCAAATCCTTCGAGGCTATCAAATATAGATTGAACGAAATTTTCAAGATAGTTGGGCGTTTGAAAAACGGTGACTTTTTTTCTAAGTCCAGAAGTACCGGGCTTCTGGTCAGTAAATGGGGAGGTGGAAACGACTTTTATGCTCATTAAACTTACGGGTTAACTAGGCTCTAATTGACGCAGAAATGCCCATACTTTTAGGCTTGCTCTAATTTTACGAGGCATTGGTTAGCTAGTCACAACCAAATTAGATGAAGAGATCCCCCTCAATCCCCCTTTTTAAGCTGCCTTGTACATACAAGTTATCAGAGATAGCATGAGTTACTAAAGATCCCACTCAGTCCCCCTTAGTCCCCTTAAAAAAGGGCAGGGCTGTTTCAAGAAATGGTAAGTGACCAACAAAGATAGAGGGTAGTCATAAGCCAAGTATTTAAGCGATAATTTTAGTCAATAGCGTCAAAAGAGGCGAAAAAATCAGCAAAAGCATAATTGATTATCTCAAGGAAGTGCTAGACCCACGCGGAGCGCAAGGGAGCCGAGACGATTTATGGCAAATCCTGCTAATTATCATCATGGGAATTATGAGTGGACACACAACCTACCGAGAATTAGAGAGATTTGTGGAGAGACATCGACGCACTCTGATCAAGATACTAGCCCTGAAACAAGGTACATCAGTTTTTTACCGCCAACATCTGAACGAATTGCCAAAGTGATTCGAGGACATTGGCAGGTCGAAAACCGTCTACATTGGGTAAAAGATGTCATATTCGATGAAGATAAAAGTCCACAAAAAGCAGGGAATGCACCGATTAATCTATCAATCATCAAGACTTGGGTACTTTCTGTATTTAGGCTTCATGGTTTTGATTCAATAAAAGGTGCAATTGACCGATTTTCTGACAATATACCTGCCATGTGGTCTTTACTCATTTAGAACCTCTCTTGCCCTTTCTTGAAACAGCCCTGGGGTCATAGGGGAGAAGGGGAGTAAGAGCTTTTTTGTTCCCCTCTCCCCTTTTGGGAGAGGGGAGAGGGTCTTCGCAAATTTTGTGTAAGTCCTAAAATTTTGCCTAGGACAAAAAACCCAAAAAGCGAGTTGCGGCGCGGAGCGCCGCAACTCGCTTTTTGGGTTTTTTGGGTTTTTATTGATAATGCTCTGGGCGCAATTTTTGTAATTGAGCATTGGTGTAATAGAAGTTGAGAATGCGATCGTAGGTAAAGCCCATCTTTGCCAAATTATAGGAACCTGTTTGGCTCATGCCCACGCCATGCCCCAAACCGCCGCCAATAAAGGTATAGCCCGTTAAAATCTTCTCCTTACCCTGTTCTTGATAGATCGGCTCTAGGCGAAAGAAAGTACTATCAGGTGGATCAAAGGCATCAATGATTTCATCTTTTTTGACAGTGATTTTGCCCGTATCCGTAGTAGCTTCCATTTCTAATACTCGACCTGAAGGCGATCGCTTAGTTACTTGCAATTGCTTGATCGCATTAAAACTAGTGATGTTATCGCCTGAAAATCGCAAAAACTTCTGAAGCGAAATCTGCAACTCGTCTAAAGTGCCAGTTTTGCGCCAACGCAGAGTTCGCCAACCGACTTCATTAAATCCATCTTGACGTTCCAAAAAGGCTTTTAAATTTTTATCGTCAGCAATATTTGCCGATCGCTGATTTTCAGGGCGATTAGCCAGATCTAACACCGATTGCAAATAGGGGCGAGGCGTTCCATCCCACAGATCGTTATAGTTAGCGGTAATACCTCCCGTTGTCGATGAATAGAGCGCATCGATCGCCCGATTGTTGTAGATGAGAACGAGATTTTTAGTATCATTTATAGCGCGATCGGCAACTTCCGTTGTATCTTCTAAACCTCGATAAACTTGGCATTGGGTATCTGCACAAAGTTGATAGTCATCGGCTTTAAAGCGATGCAAACTGGCTAGGGCATAGGTTCTTGCCAAAACCGCTTGGGCTTGTACCGCCGCGTAGGGCGCTTGGTAGCCAATTTCATGGGGAACTACACCGCGCACATAGGTTTCTAAGGGAACATTATTCACAAGGGTAAAACTTTGATGGGCATTGGGTTGGAGCCTTAAAGTACCTGCATAGGGACGATTACTAATTTCGGCTTTGTTTTCCCGTTGATAGCTGACTTCCACAATTCCTGCACTGCTACTCACGTCGAGGCGATCGCGATTATATTTAAAATCTCCAACTGTAAAAGTAGGAATTGCTTTTTGAGGAAGAATACGGCGATCGAGTTGAACTGTGAAATTACCTTGCGATCGCAGGGCATAAAAGGCAAGATAACGCAACAGCATTGAGTCATACAGATCGCGCTTTGCCCAAACTTGCCAACGCCTTGGCTGAGCAATTTCCGTCTGAATCCCCTTCTGATTCCATTGCAATGCACTAGCGGCGGCATTCTCAAAACTACGATGATTACTGAGGACTAACTTTTCTTCGAGAATTGGCTGCGTTAATGGTTGCGCGGCGAGATCAATCACTAGGCGATCGCTATTTACGGTTTGGATGCTCTTGCCATCTGCTGACGGAAAAGAGATGGTTAGCTTGCCCCCTGACGGAGCTTTGATCGTGAGCCGATCCTGTGATCTTTCTCCAAAACGCTGCACGATCCCAATTTTTAAGATCGGATTAGATTCTGCTTGAGCCTGTACGATTTCGCCCACTGTCAGCGTAAATGAACAAATCGTCACAAATACGGTTTGGCGAATAATACCGAAGTTTTTTAGCATATCAAGCCCAATAATTTTCCCAGTAATTTTATATAGCAATTTCCACGCTATAGCAATGCCAGAGTTAGCTAGAAAAGGTGAGTGGCGGCGCGATGCGCCGCCACTCACCTTTTTGGTTTGCAAAGCTTATATTATTGCCATGCTTTACGATAGCTTAGAATGGAATCCCCCCATCTCATTGATCCTATGCCTGCAAATCATCCCATATCCTTAGATGCTGAAACCGTTTCTTCCTCTACCATCAAAGCCCCAGAGCTACTTGCCCCTGCGGGGACTTGGGAATGTGCAAAGGCGGCAGTGGAAAATGGGGCGGATGCCATTTATTTTGGCTTAGAAAAATTTAATGCGCGGATGCGGGCGCACAACTTTACGGAAGCGGATTTACCTGAGTTGATGGCATTTCTGCACCGTCGCGGCGTGAAAGGTTATGTGACCCTCAACACCTTAATTTTTACCTCAGAATTAGGCGCGGTGGAATCCTATTTGCGATCAATTATTGCGGCGGGAGTGGATGCGGCGATCGTGCAGGATGTGGGCTTATGTCGCTTAATTCGCCATTTGTCGCCTGATTTCCCGATTCATGGCTCAACCCAGATGACGGTTACTAGTGGCGCAGGTGTGGAGTTTGCCAAGTCTTTGGGCTGTGATTTGGTGGTTTTAGCGCGAGAATGCTCGATCGCCGAAATTCGCAAAATTCAAAAACAGATCGGCGATCGCCAAATTTCGCTACCCCTAGAAGTATTTGTGCATGGAGCTTTGTGTGTTGCCTATTCGGGACAATGTTTGACCAGTGAATCCTTGGGCGGGCGATCGGCAAATCGTGGGGAATGCGCCCAAGCCTGTCGGATGCCCTACGAAATGATTGTCGATGGTCAGCCGATGGATTTAGGCGATCGCCGTTATCTACTCAGTCCTCAAGATTTAGCAGGGTTAGCAGTTCTGCCTGAATTGATCGAGGCGGGAGTGGTATCCCTGAAAATTGAGGGGCGTTTGAAGCATCCTGAATATGTGGCAAGTGTGACACAGGTATATCGTCAAGCCATCGATCGGGTGGTGCAAGGCTTAGAAAATCAGGTAAGTGCGGTTGACCGCTACCAATTAGAAATGGCATTTTCGCGAGGTCTATACACAGGTTGGCTAGATGGTATCGACAATCAAGCCCTTGTCCATGCCCGATTTGGCAAAAAGCGTGGCGTATATTTGGGCGAAATTACCGAGATTCGGGATGGTCGCGATAAACAGGTCGTGTTGCGCTTGCAAGCGACCTTGAAAGCGGGGGATGGTGTGGTTTTTGATGCGGGTAAACCTGCCGATCGCGAAGAAGGCGGACGCATTTATGCAGTGGAGTCGCTCGATAAAAATACTGGTAAAGATACGCTTGTCACCTTTGGACGGCGCGATGTGGATTTGCGGCGGGTGCGCGTAGGCGATCGCCTTTGGAAAACCAATGATCCTGAACTCGATAAACAACTGCGCCAAACCTATACCAGCGAAAAGATTCTCTTTCAGCGTCCCATTGATATCGAAATTCATGGCGAAGTTGGTCAGCCTTTAACGGCGATCGCCCGCGATCGTCAAGGAAATATCGCCCAAGTGGATTCAGGAATGCTGCTAGAGAAAGCGAATAATAAACCCTTAACAACGGAACGGTTAACAGAACAATTGGGAAGATTGGGAAATACTCCGTTCAGTTTGGGAACTCTGCACAATCATTTGCAAGGTGCGGCAATGCTTCCTGTGAGCGAGTTAAATCGCATCCGTCGCGAACTGGTTGAGCAGTTAGATACTCTTCGTAGCAGTCCCAAACGTTGGCAATTAAATTCTTATTCCTATACCAATTTATTACCTAAGCCTGAATCCATTCCCGATCTTGCGCCCCAAGCGATTGTTTTAGTGCGAAATTTAGAACAATTAAAAGCCGTTTTAACCACCAACATTTCCACCATCTATTGCGAATTTGAAGATCCAATATCCTATCGGGTTGCCGTGGAAATAGCTAGACAAGCTACTCATGCCCCTGAAATTTGGGTTGCACCACCACGCATTAGTAAGCCCAATGAGAACTATATTCTTCAGCAAGTTCGCTCTAGCAATGCCGATGGTTATCTGATTCGCAATTATGATCATTTACAATTTTTTGCAGAATCAAGAATTATCGCTGACTTCTCTTTTAATATCGCCAATCCTTTAACCGCCAACTATTTCAAGCAATCTTTCCCCCTCGAACGCCTCACCGCTTCCTACGATCTCAGCATTCATCAATTGGAATCCCTACTTAAAAAATGTCCTCCCCAATGGTTTGAAATCACGATCCATCAACATATGCCGATGTTCCATATGGAACATTGTGTATTCTGTGCGTTTCTCTCTGAGGGAACTGATTACACTAATTGCGGTCGTCCCTGTGACAAGCATGAAGTAAAATTACGCGATCGCACGGGAGCCGAACATGTTTTATTAGCTGACGCTGGTTGTCGCAATACGGTATTTAATGGCACTGCTCAAACAGGTGCAGAATTTGTACAACGCTTTCTAGAACTAGGTGTGCGACATTTTCGCTTAGAATTTGTTAATGAATCACCTTCGCAGGTATTAGAAACGATTAACCGTTATCAACAACTTTTAGCTGGTAAAATCTCTGGTGCGAAGTTGTGGAAAGAGTTAAAATTGCAAAATCAACTTGGTGTCACTAGAGGCTCTTTGGAGGAGTAAACGCATTACACAATAAAGGCACACCTCTTTGGATTGATTCAGCGATTTCAAAACTGACTACTTCACATCTTCTATAGTAAGTAGATATAGAGATAATTAATCTGCAATACCAATATTCAAAATGCACATTCAACAAGTTAAAATCAAAAACTTTCGCTGTTTTGAAGATCTAACGGTCAACTTAAATCCAGATGTAAATATATTTGTTGGTAATAATGGCTCAGGTAAAAGTGCAGTATTAGATGCAATAATCGCATCTATATATCCATATTTACATGAGTTTCAAGATATTGATGAAGACAAGGATTTAATACCTGTTTTTCAACGAGATTTACTAATAAAAAATAATGGCAAATCAAATGGCATAGTAGAATTTACTGTTGAGGTAACAGGATTACCAAGATGGACAGTGATTTATACAAAAGAAGAAAATAGCAACAATGACGATCGTCTACACATAAAATATAAAGACAGCAAAATAACAATTTTTGATCGTGATTTCTTTAGAAATATAAATACGCTAAAAAGCAATTCACAGTTTGATATTTTCGTTTTGGCTTACTACAAAGGTAATCGAAACTTAGCAAATATTACTGATCTTAATAATTTATCAAATAAATTGTTTGCAAACTCTGAATCTTTAACAAATATTTTTGATGCGATAGCAGATTTTACAGATTTAGCTAACTGGTTTTTTATAAGAGAGTTTCAAGAACTAAGAGAGGGCAAAAATCGTGGAGATATTAATTATGAGCTTCCTGATTTAAAACAAATACGAAAAGCAATTTCTATTATTGTTTCTCCTAATGCTCGGGTATATTTTTCACGAACAGATCCAACTAAATTAATGGTTGAATGGGAAACTGAAATAGGTGAGAAAATTGAATTGTCACTTAATCAATTAAGCTCAGGCTATCGCAATATGCTAGCACTTGTGATGGACTTTGCAAGACGTTTAGCACAGGCAAACCCACAGATGGAAAATCCACTAGAAGCCGAAGCTGTTTTAATGATTGACGAGATAGATTTACACCTCCATCCAACTTGGCAACAAAAAATTATTCCCGATCTACGCAAAGTATTTCCTAATACTCAAATTATTGCCACAACTCATAGCCCCGAAATTGTTACTACTGTAGAACGCCATCAAGTCAAGATTTTAGAAGATTATCAAATCAAAGAATGTCCCTCACCGACTAGAGGCATGAAAAGCTCTGATGTTTTGCGCTATGTTTTAGGGCTAGATAATCTGCGACCAGATACCGAAGAATCAAGGACATTAACAGCGCTTTTTGAAGCGATCGATAATGGCAATTTAGAAGAAGCAAAACGGCTGCGAGATAAGTTACAAGACTGGAAATCCTTTGATCCAGATATTACTAGAGCCGACATGCAAATCCGTCGATTGGAGCGTGAAATGACCGCATGAAAAATGTGCTTAAATCTCCAGAGCCAGATGAGCTTAAGAAATACAAAAAGAAAAATAATTCTCAATCTAATACATGGAAAAGTTTTAAACGAACTAGTGCTTATAATTCTGTCCGTGAGACACTTGTAATTAATCAAAAAGGACTTTGTGCTTATTGTGAAATCGATCTACATCCCAATGATCGTTGTGTCGAGCATTTTATTCCGCGAAATCAATCCACTCCAGAGAACAACTACGATCTAGATTGGCAGAATATGTTAGCCAATTGTAGAGGAGGTATGGAAAATATTGATATTTCTGAAGAAGAAAATGAACGTAGGATCTCACAACCACCTAACAGAGTTGCCTGTTGTAGTGCTGCTAAAGCTGATTTTATTCCCGATGGCAAATTATTAAATCCTCTTGAATTACCGACATTAAGATTATTTCGCTTTAGTAGTTTAGATGGTGAAATTAGACCTGATGAAAATGCTTGCAAAAATGCTGGTATTCCCATCGAATATGTGCAACTCACCATTCAAAAGTTGGGACTCAATGTTCAACGCTTGAAAAATGAAAGAGTAGCTATAATTAGCGAAATAACCCAAGAACTTGATGATCGAGATGATGGCTTAATTAATCCAATTTTACTAAAAAAGCAAATTGCTGCCGAACGGTTCGGTGATGGCAAACATGACTGGCCAGTATTTTTCACAACTATTCGTTGGATTTTAGGAGAAGGTGCAGAAAAACATTTAACCACTATTTCTTACAGCGCTTTGCGCTCAAACCCAAACCAAGAAATTTTTTAAAAGTGTTGCTTCGCAACACTTTTAAAAAATTTCTTGTGGTTCGTTTGATCGGCAATTGCTGTATATGGGGTAGCTGGTGGCTTTAGGTCAAAACTTGTCCAGCCGTTAAGTTCAAATTGGGAAATGTGGGCGAGGCGATCGCATCATTACCGCGAAACAAATTAATCTCATACTCTCCATCTACCAACGTACAGATCGAAAGCGTAGGTTGCTTAGGCTTGCCGATATGTCGAATCCCGCCCAAACCTAAATAATCAGCAATCCAATATTCAGGAATACCTAAAGCCGCATAATCCTCAACCTTACGCGCATAATCATTTTGCCAATTACCACTCACAACTTCCGCCACAAACTTAATTGAGCTACCCCTCGTGATGATCGATTGTTCTTGCCAGAGAGATTCTTTCGCAACTTCCGTCCGATCCACAACCATCACATCAGGACGAAAAGCCGTCATACTCGCACTAGAGGGACGAAACAACCCCCTTTGCAACACAAACCAAGGCAAACCTAAATGATCGATCTGCACACAGATTTTTGCCGTGATCAAAGCCGCAACTTCCTCATGTTGCCCCGTTGGTTCCAAATTGAACACCTCTCCATCAATCAATTCATAGCGGTTATCACCACCATAACGAGCAATAAACTCATCTAGGCTGACAGGTTGATGCTGTACTTGTGCGATCGCAAGGGTCATGGCTCATCTAGCCCCAATTAGTATTTACAGCTAACAAGCTAACACGATGTCCAAACGATGTAAAAATAGTAGATCGATTCTACTGGAGAAAGATTAGGTGTCGGAAAAATTTGATTACGATTTGATCATTATTGGCGCTGGCGTTGGTGGGCATGGCGCAGCCCTCCATGCCGTCGCTTGTGGCTTAAAAACAGCGATCGTCGAAGAAGGCGTAATGGGCGGAACCTGTGTCAATCGTGGCTGTATCCCATCCAAGGCATTGCTCGCCGCTTCGGGACGGGTGCGCGAAATGCGAGCCAAGTCTCACCTCAAGGCATTAGGTATTGAGGTGGGTGAAGTAAATTTCGATCGCGGGGCGATCGCCAGTCATGCTGATAACTTAGTCCTGAAATTGCGCGGTGACTTGACCAATAGCCTCAAACGATTAGGCGTAGATATTTTGGAAGGTCGTGGTCGTGTGGCAGGTGTGCAGAAAGTTAGTGTTGGCGATAAAACTTACAGTGCCAAAGATATTATTCTCGCCACAGGTTCCGAGCCATTTGTGCCACGCGGCATTGAAATCGATGGTAAAACTGTCTATACCAGCGACCAAGCAGTACGCCTAGAAACCTTGCCCCAATGGGTCGCGATTATCGGTAGTGGCTATATCGGGCTAGAATTTGCCGATGTCTATACGGCGCTGGGTTCGGAAGTAACGATGATCGAAGCTCTCGATATTTTGATGCCTGGCTTCGATCCTGATATTGCCAAGATTGCGGAGCGTGTACTGCTCAAACCTCGCGATATTGAAACGAGAACGGGTGTATTCGCCACGAAGATTACGGCTGGTTCTCCCGTCAAAATTGAACTGACTGATGCCAAGACTAAGAAGGTAGTGGAAGTTCTGGAAGTCGATGCTTGTTTGGTTGCCACAGGAAGGATTCCGCTTACGAAGGATCTTGGTTTAGAAAGTGTCGGTATTGCGCCGAATCAGCGTGGATTCATCGATGTGGATGACACGATGGCGACCTCCGTTCCCCATCTTTGGGCGATCGGTGACGCGACGGGCAAAATGATGTTGGCTCATGCAGCATCGGCTCAAGGTATTGTCGCTGTCGAAAATATGTGCGATCGCCACACTACAATTGATTATCAAAGCATCCCTGCGGCGGCGTTTACCCATCCTGAAGTCAGCTTTGTTGGCTTGACCGAACCACAGGCAAAGGAAAAGGGTACAGCCGAAGGCTTTAAGGTTGCTACAGCTAAGTCTTACTTTAAGGGCAATTCCAAGGCGATCGCCGAGGGAGAAACCGAAGGTTTAGCCAAGATTGTTTACCGCGAAGATACGGGTGAACTTTTGGGCGTGCATATCATCGGTATCCATGCGTCAGACTTGATTCATGAGGCATCGGCGGCAATACGCGATCGCCAAACGGTGCAGAAGTTAGCCACGATTGTTCACGCTCACCCAACCCTTAGCGAAGTGTTGGATGAAGCTTACAAACGCGCCGCACATATTTAAATTAAGCCTTACGCAAAAGAACGCATCGTAAGGGCAATTCATGAATTGCCCTTACGATCCAATGCAGGTTTTAAGTCATTTTGCGTAAGTCCTATAAATAAAAAAGCACCCAAAGAGTGCTTTTTTATTGCCTCACAAATATTTTCTCTTCGTTACTAATTTGGAAGTTAGCATCCAGCCATACAATTGATATTTGCGTAACTTGCCCCGATTCTAAAGTAACGATTGAGAAGTTGCGATGTAATCCTTCATCGGTTTTAACGATTCTCGGTGACACCGCCGCATTGAGAAAAACTGTCCCCATGTCATTAGTGGCGATCGCCTCCCGTCTGCGGCTATTATTCAAACGCAATTGGTGGTGCATATGTCCAAAGGTGACTAATGGAATCGATTTTCCCATTTGATAGGATTTAGAAATTGCTTCAGCAAAATCAGGATCGCCATAATCGCCACCAACAGGTTTCCAATCTTTACCACAAATGGAATATTCTTCTTTACCTAGTCCGAAAGGTCCACTATGTCCTAGAAAAATAATATTTTCGTGCTTAGCATTACCGACAGATTGGGCAATCCTTTGGGTGGAATCTGCGAAATGCTCTACTTGAAAGCGATCGCGATAGAAAAAACTTTTCTTCCATTTTGAGCCACCCCAACTAAAGGGGCGTGAACCGACTACAGAGAGATGGAACTCTGGAAAGTCAAGCCAGCTATAACCAACATGACAGTTACCCAAAATATCTAATTGCCGTTGAATGCGATCTTCTTTAGTGCGATCGTAGGGACATTTCTTTTTCGGAGGATGTTTACTATGAGGATTGGTGGCGCTATACCAAGCATCGTGATTACCTAAAATAACTGCTTTTGGTAAGTTTAGCTCGGCGATCGCCTCTACAATTTCGATGGATTCATTGCCAAAGTCGCCGACAAATAGAACTAAATCCACCCCTAATATATGCAGTGCTAATTGATCTTCGATGGGTTGCCATAAATCATGAACATCACCAACTACAGCTATTTTGATGGATGATTTGGGCATGATTTTAGAATGGGAAATACCATAAAGCGATGTGCTAAGCACATCGCTTTATGGGGTTATTATAGCAATTGTTGGGATATCTGCCTCAAAGCAGCAGGTTTTTGCCAAAATCTAATATTACTGAATATTGCTAAATATTTAAGAGGATTTAAATCATGACGATTTTGGAAATGGCTCTGAGTAAGATGCAGCAGTTGCCAATTGAGAAGCAGCAAGAGGCATTAACTTTCATTGAGTTTCTAGCTTTTAAGATGGGCGATCGGCAAGTTAAACATGATTATTCGTTAATTCCTGCTAAGCGATCGCTAGAAAATTTGTATGGTATTTGTGCAGAATATCGGACAAATTGCGATCGCTTCTCACAGTCTAGATATTCAAATGAACATCCTGCTATTTCTACCATCTCGCATGGATGTAGTTTGAAAGGATTTTGTGGTCTTTGCTTAGTAGGATATTTTCGTTGACCATTGCGTTTGCGACGATGAGGCGATCGAAAACATCGCGAGTCCATGTGATCGATAGGGCGCAGTTAATAATTTCAATAAAACTTTTATCGCACAGGCGCAAGCCAATGCGATCGGTAAGATCTGTCAAAATTAGGTTTGGTGAATCTGTAATTTTGCCGATTTCGTACAGGTACTGTAATTCCAATTTCACCAATGGGGAACAGATGAGATCGTAGTTTTGGGAAATAATGGATTGGGCAAAGTTGCTCAGTTTGTTTCGCTCGTCAACATAGAGCCAAATAATGACATGAGTATCAAGGTAGATCGAGGTTGAGTTCATGTTCCCAAGATATGCTTACTAGGTCTTCTGGATCGCCAATGATAACATTTGGTCGTCTTACTAAATTATCTAGTCTATTTGTGGCTATATTTTGCGATGTTACTGGCAGAATTTGGAAGCGTTTGCCTTGCCAATCAAGTTCAATGGGGTCGCCTGTGGTGGCGATTTCTTCTAGTAGGTTGATAAAGTTGGTGGTGAGTCTATCTACAGGTATGGTTTTCATATATTCAATTACGAATTATCAATTACGAATATTCCTCAAACTCTGGCAAGGATGCCTCAAAGTCATCGGACATGAATATTTTACCTTTAAGTGAAGTAGTTGAATTTGGACTTCGGAAATGTCGATTTTTAAGGAGGGTTCGGAGGCTAACATAACTTTGTGAGTTAACAGCTAGGATTTAGGATAGCATCATTATTATTTTGCATTTAACTGCATAGCGGCGATCGCCTAACTAATCAGCCCAAAATTTAAGCGTCATGCTAATTTAAAATAATAAATATCTCAGGATTTTGCTCACTTTAAGAGGATTTAAATCATGACGATTTTAGAAAGGGCTGTGAGTACGATGCAGCAGTTGCCAATTGAGAAGCAGCAAGAGGTCTTAACTTTCATTGAATTTCTAGCTTTTAAGTTGGGCGATCGCCAAGTTAAAAAAGTTGCTGAAGTTTCATTAGTGGACGATCAGCCTGTTGTGTCTTGCTATGACCTCACCAAAAAATGGATTGGGATTGCTGATGATTTGCCTGATGATCTGTCTATAAACCAAAAATATATGGAGGGTTACGGAGCTTGATTGAGCAGCGTGTAATTTTGGATGCGAGTGTGTTGGTTGCTTTGCTGAGTAAAGGCGATCGCAATCATGATTGGGCTGTTAGTCAATGGGCGCAAATCAATCCACCTGCGCTGACTTGTGATGCAGTGATTTCTGAAACTTGTTTTTTGCTGAAAAGGAGATATTTGATTGAGGCTGTTTTTGAGATGATCGAGGTGGGGGCGATCGCGATCGCATTCAATCTACAGGAGGAGGCAAGTAATATACGGGTATTGATGGGGCGTTATGAGTCTGTGCCGATGTCATTTGCGGATGCTTGTTTGGTGAGGATGGCTGAGCAAATACCGAATAGTGCGGTGATGACTTTGGATAGCGATTTTAAGATTTATCGTAAGCATCGTAATGAGGCGATCGCCGTAGTTTTGCCATGATCGCTATTAGTCTTCGCATAGATGACGATCTAGTGGCTTTACAAAAATTTAAGGCTTTTAAGGTTGAGAATGAGTAAATAGTGATATATTTGGTGCATTGTGCGAGTATTTTATAAATCTATTCAGTTATGGCTAAATTTTGCTAGATATCTAAGAGGATTTAAATCATGACGATTTTAGAAAAGGCTGTGAGTACGATGCAGGATTTGCCAATTGAGAAGCAGCAAGAGGCTTTAAATTTTATTGAATTTCTGGCTTTTAAGATGGGCGATCGCCAAGTCAAATACGATTATTCATTAACCCCTGCTACGCGATCGCTAGAAAATCTGTATGGAATTTGTGCAGACGATCCGATTGTTCTTGATGATTCTGACATTTCAGAAAGTATGGATGATGAACTGGTGGGAGCTTTTGAATAGAAATGCTATAGGCAAATTCGGGCGCGGCTGGCTAGTGTGGGGACTCCTATTGGTGCTTATGATTTGCAGATTGCGGCGATCGCTTTGGCAAATAATCTAATTTTGGTGACACATAATACAAGGGAGTTTGAGCGTGTGGATGGGTTGCAACTTGAGGATTGGGAAGTATAAATCGCGCCTGTGGTCTATTACAAAGCCAAAGGATTGAGATCCATATCAGCATTGGCATAAATGTTTCAAGGGCGATCGCTTGATTGCTGTAAAATCAAGAAAACACAAGACTAAGCTACTAAAAATATGTATCAAGTCACTGTAGATTATGCCAAGGGCAATCTTGATGAACTTTGCGATCGCGCAGGTCAGGAGCCTGAAGGTGTAGCAATTGTTCGTGAAAATCGTAGTTATGTTCTCATTACTCAGGAAGAGTGGGAATCGCTAATGGAAACGGCTGAACTTGTCAGAGTCCCTAACTTGCTCGAACAAGTGAAGTCGGCTCGTCAGGAATACCAAAATGGAGAAGTTTTGAGTATGCAGCAGGTGTTTGGATGACAGCATACAAAATCCTGTTTTCTAAGCAAGCACAGAAAGATATCTCAGAACTTACTCCTAAGCAAAAAGAGAAATTACAGGATATCTTGATCAATATAATTTCTGTTGATCCTTATTTGGGAAAGGCTCTAAAGGGAGATCTTAGTGGACTGCGTTCCTATCGCCTGAATCGTAAGGATCGTTTGGTTTATGA
>Ga0316612_1000327_pt1 | contig 15764 bp, 7 predicted proteins | sample MIS2016226_MG_FD_207676 | JGI IMG/M metagenome (GOLD analysis project Ga0316612, IMG submission 207676) | Microbial mat bacterial communities from Middle Island sinkhole, Lake Huron, Michigan, United States - MIS.2016.226 | ecosystem: Environmental > Aquatic > Freshwater > Lake > Sediment... | reverse complement strand
GACTTGAACCCATATGGATTGCTCCACACGCCCCTCAAACGTGCGCGTCTGCCAATTCCGCCACCTCGGCCCGTTTCACACCTGGACTATTATAGCGCAACTTCGGGAATTGGTCAAGGGGCAAAATTGGCTATTTTGGATTTTGGGCTAGGGGTGGAAGAGGCTCGTTTGTGTTGCAGAAAATCTAATGATTGGGAAATCTTCTTTCTTTGTAAGCTATTGCTTCTCTAGCATTTAAGGGTTTGCTTATATTGCCATTACGAACGTAGAGTTCTCCATCATAGTAAACTGGTCTGTCAGCTGGCAAAACGCTGATTCGACACACAATTTTTTCTTCGATTTGAGGGAAAGTAAAAGTGTAAGATTGACCATTTTCACCTCCGAGTCCATTACTCAATTTTTGTCTTAGTGCAAGTTCATAACCATCCTTGTTAGGCTTCTTATTGTCAGCAACCTTGATGTCCTCTTCTATACCTAGAACTTCTCCTTTATCATTTACCCCAATTAGTAAATCCCCACCGTCACTGTTCAGAAAAGCAGCGATTGTTTTCACAACCTTGTCTGTTTCAGATGGATCTTTCTTTTTCCATTCCCGCTTGAGAAAAGCCGTTTCCTTGAACTCAAGCTGTTCACCTTCCCCTTTCTTAATCAGTGCTTCTAATTCTTCAGGCTGCGGCTCTGGTAAAGCCACATGCCCTCTATACCAGCGCTGAAACATCTCCCCCGTATAGCAAAAAGTCAGATCATCTTCATTTCGAGTGACCAGACCAACATGTTGCAAAATCTCAAGAGCGTCATTTGCTCCACTTGACCCAAAATCACGAGTCAATTCACGAAGCGGGATGGAAGCACTATCAGCAGGAAGCCGAGCATAGACTTTTTGAGCCAAAAGAGAGCAGTATTTGTTCCACCACTGATGGAACTGGCGATGCTGCTCCCGTTCAAATTTCGCAATTACCCTATCCAGCAAGTTCTCTGAATCCTCAGAAGAAGACGAAGAAATGTGTTGCATAATATACTGCAACAACATTGGATGGCCACCTGTTTCCTTATAAGCACGTTTTAAGAAACTCTCTGGCCACACTTTTTCAATCGGTTCTTGCATAAGTAGGCAAGCATCTTCGTAATCTAAAACCTGCAAACTGCGCCATTCGAGAATATCCGCCAGCGGCGAAGTAATGTCATGTTGCAACGCTGATATTTCTTTTGCGCCTGCAAAAACTGCTGTGAAATACTTGCTTAAATCGGGCGAGTTGCTCAAGAGGGCCCGCCAATTTGCCAGAAAGCCTTCAGCCCAATCGCATTCTAAGATAGCTTCAACTTCATCAAATAGCACAATAACACGAGGTTCTTCAGGTAAAGCAGCAAAAATTGGCTTGAGAGTCTCTTTGAATAGATTAAAATCTGGTATCCTTGGTGCTTGAGCTAGTTGCTCGGGGAAGAGAGACAGTATCTGTTCTAAGATACAGCTCCAGACATCAGGTGGAGTAAGTGGTCGTGGGAGAGCTAAACCATCTACATAGACAGGGATGACTAACAAACCAATTTCTCGCCACTGTTCAACGCCAGCCTTTAAGTATCCTTCAATTCGACGGAGGATGGTGGATTTGCCCATCCTTCGCCCACCAGCCAAGCCAAAGGAGCAACGGGGAACACCAGGTAGACCAGTGAGAAAATCATTCCAAATGTCATCGCGGCCATAGAATAAGTCAGGATTAACGGTATTCCAAGCGTAAGGATTCTTCATTCTTTTATTCCTGCCTGCCGCCGCAACCAGCGACGGAGTAGATTGAGAGTGACACGATAGCCTGAACCGTCTGATTCAATGAGGCGATAGCCCAACAAATGGCTTATTGATTCATCGGGTAATTCAGCAAGAGCCTCATCCAAAGCAATTTGTTCCAGAATCTTACCCTCTTCAGGGAAATTTACTTTCAATAGCTCAGTGATTTGACTCAGTTTTTTTCCTTCATCGCGCACAAAGAGCGGAATTTGCTCTTGAACCATCGTGGATGTCACAGTAAGCGGGCGAGTCTCGTATTGTTTTATGATCCGACTACAAAGTGACCGGGCAAGGAAAGGATGACCACCTGTTTCAACAAAGACGGTATGCGTGGCCTCTTTTTCCCAGTAGACACCCATGCCTTTGCCTAAAGCACTTATCATTTGCTCACATTGATCTGCCTGGAGGGGGGGCAAAAATAATGTTTTATAGAGAGCGAAAACAGGGTTTTCCCTTCCCTCCCAATAGCCTTGTTCGCTGATCGCGGCGTTGGCTGCAACAGCTACACTAGAAATTAAGCCACGGTAGCGTTCATTTTGGGCTAATCCTCTAAGCAGAGCAAAGAACTCTAAGTAGCCCTCAATGCCACTTCGGCCCGCAAAAGGTAGAATTCGCTCTAGTTCATCGATGATAATAACTAAGCGCTTGATTCCAGGAATCTTTTCATCACTCAAGGCATCTAAAAAGGAACGAATGTCTTCACTGAAAAGCAAGGCTGCTTGTTGACCATCGTTGGGTAGCTCACTAAAGCGTTCAATTTGCCCAAGGCGGAAGTGTTTGGCGGCCTCAGGGCTACGGTCCCGTAAACGAACGTAAAGATCTCGCTCCAATTCCCAATAGAGTTGCATACAGTTTTTTGCAATGGTAGTGTTTTGCAAGTCTACGTAGGCAACAGCCTCACTGCGGAGCCTATCGTCACGAAGTTGATAGACCAGGGAAGTTTTACCCATCTTGCGGAGGCCATAAATACCTATAAAGTTCCCATGGTGAATTTCGTCTGTCAACTTTGGCAACAATTCCTCGCGCCCAAAAAAACGGCGGCCAGATACAGGCATCGTGCTATCGTATAGGTCACGACGACCTAGATATTGTCCTAATAAGTCATGTAGAGTCTGGATATGGTTTTCGCTGCTTCGTAGTGTTTTATCATCAAGTGGGACAATTGCTTCATTGTTCTCGCTGAGAATACTCATCAAATCATTACGAATAGCGTCACTATCATCAACAGCAATAAAAGCTATTGAGCGATTAGGTTGAAACTCACGTCCATCTTGGAGACCTATGGTGTCTTTTGGTCCAAGTTCACTCAGATACTTAGCTAACCCAGAGATTTCTGATTTCCTCAATGTTTTACCTGGAGGTAGCTGGAAACAGCGGACAAGGAATGCACCTGAGAGTCCAAAAGAATCCCCCAATATCTGGTTGTTAGTTTCGACTATGAGATCAGTAGCGTAAGAGGGTAGATCACGTCTCCCTGCGATTCCGACGGTCATACCTGCGCTCTGGAAGAATTCAAAAACTTTATTCGCAAGAGGATTACGTTGCAGGGCCTTGTATCGTTGATATAGTCGATCATCATCCAGCTTATTTCTATTGTATCTGCTTTGCCTTATCTCAAGCCATTCAAAGATCTCGCCCGCTTCCTTGAGACTAATATCAGTACCAATTTGGACGAGAGTCTGGGCCAGGCCTTTTTTTAGTTGCACATCAGATGGGAATCTTGTCAAGCCTCTTTGGAAAATCATTTTGGCCTGCTCAAAATTCTTTGAACGTCGTTCAGCCTGGCCCCACATCTCGTAGAAAACGCTTTTGTCAGGAAAGTCTCTTATTGCTCTCTGAATTATCTCAAAAGCCGATTCCTTTCGCCGTGAATCCAATTCCATCTTCACGAAAACCGCATAGACCTGCCAGCCTGCACCCGCGTCTAACGCCTGCCTAAAAAAGCGCCGTGCCTCATCAATTCTACCTTCAGTCCGTGCCACTGCTGCTTTCTGATATAGCTCTTGTGCTTTTGGTGTCCCATGATTTTGTTGCCTTGGCAGAGGTCCTTGCTGAAGATGCGGATTGGGTAAACTAGACAAAGGAGAGTTTGGTTGAGAAGGAGAACTCTGTTGTGGAGACATTGGCTGTGGCAACGCTACAGGTGGGGAAACGAGCGACTTTGGCGAAGGTTTTACGACAGGGGAAGCTGGTTGCAGCTCTGTGGTCGAGAGCTTCGGTGGTGTTATGACTGGAGGAGCGGGAGCCTCTTCTTTTGGGAGAATCTTGATAGAATTCGCTCGCAGCAATCCTCCTTTCTTCGTTTTATAGAGTTCGAATTCAATTGTATCCCCAGGAAATGGACTGATTTTAGGCTCAGGAAGCTGCTTTGAATCCACCCAAACAATCCTATTGTCTGGCAAACGGGCGTGTCCGTATCCCTGTTCTGGATTGTAGACAAAAACTCTTGCCCACAAACGCCCTGGTGGGGGCGCAAGAGGCCTAGGGTCTGGCGGAAGTGGGGCAATTTCACTTAGCTTGGTTTCTGGCGGAAGCGGGGCAATTTCACTTAGCTTGGTTTCTGGCGGAAGCGGGGCAGCTTCACTTAGTTTGGTTTCTGGCGGAAGCGGGGCAATTTCACTTAGCTTGGTTTCTGGCGGAAGCGGGGCAGCTTCACTTAGTTTGGTTTCTGGCGCAATAGAAATCTCTCTTACCGATGATTCTACCTGTTTTACAACACTTGGGCTTCCAGAAAATATATTCTCAGCACTGCTAGATTCAGCTTTTGGGGCTTGCGCTGGTTGACTCGGCTCTTCTGAATCAGTTATGACTTGAGGCTGTCGGGGCGAGACTTTGGGCCCAAAGAGGTCGTTTAAGATGTCTCGTTTAATTCGCCATTTCCCTGCCAGTTTTGCGCCAGGAATACGCCCACTCTCTAATTCTTGACACAACTCATCAGGGGTAACGTGTAGATACTCCGCAGCTTGTTCTAGGGTCAATACTTCAGGGTAGTGCTGTAGCAATGGTGTCGTTTCGTTTACCTTTGCACTTGTCGGCAAACCTTCGCTGACTTCAGCACTACTTTCGGGAAGGGATTTTGTATCTGTGCCCCCCCGTTTTTTTCTAAACCCGCTAATTAAGTCTGAAAAGAATTTTATACCCATGTTCCCCAATTTTCTTTCAAGTCTTCCAAATGTTAGTGGAGGCATTATAGCACAAATAAGAAAATTGGATCAAATCTCGTGGTACAATACCTCAAAACCGACTTTAACTAGAAAAAGTAAACTTATGCCTAAACCCATCTGTGTCGCTATGTTAGCGCGAGTAGTCTAGGCTTTGGGGGGATTGAACGCTACATCTTTCACTTAACGACGTATTCCAATTATATCATAGGGAGAGAGAAGGCCTTTACGGTCTTCAAGACCGCAAAGGCCTGGCAAATTCACAACCTAAGCAGGCTGGAACAGTAGCCCCAACGCTTGGGGCTGGGCCGCAGAGTTGTAAAGAAGGTCAACGGCTAGAAAAAGCTTGACGGTTGGGCCTGAAGTTTGGTGATAGGTCAGCACTCCTTGCCACGTTCCTTGCTCACCGATCTCGTAGACCATAGTCATTAAGTGGTCAGCTTCTTCAAGGTCGGTGAAAAGGTCATACAAGGTAAGCTCTTCCTGCATTTCGTTGCTGCTAATGAGCGTTTGGAAAGCAGGGTTCAGATAGACCAAGGTCCCATCTAAATTGGCTAAAGCGAGGCCAACGGTTAGCGCATCGGCGACCTGCTGAAAGGCAGGCGCAATGATGAGTTTCGCTGGGTCGTTGGCCGGCGGCGGAAGGAAGATGACAGGTACAGACCCGTTCATCTGCGGGGCGAAATAACTCAAGAAGGTCTTTTGCTTGGCCATAGGTTTACTCCTGGCTAATGCGCTCTTGCAAGCTTTGCGTTATCCAACCACCCTCGCGCATCGAACGGATGGCTTGCACGGCAGCGGCAGCACCTGAAAGGGTCGTTACGGTAGGTACACCATAAGTTGTCGTGGCACGCCGGATAGCTCCCTCATCAAAGAAGCTGTCCTTCCCTAGGGGCGTATTAACAACTAAGGCTACTTCCCCATTTTTAATGTAGTCCACAGCATTGGGGCGACCTTCCTTGACCTTGTAGATCGGTGTTACTTCTAACCCCGCGGCTTGCAAGGCCATGGCCGTTCCGCCCGTCGCTAGTAAGCTAAAGCCCAGAGCCGCTAGATCACGGGCAATGGCGATCAGGTTCCCTTTATCGTTATCATTGACACTAAGGAAAGCTTTACCTTGGAGGGGGAAGTGTAGCCCGCAGCCTTGCTGGGCCTTGGCGAAGGCCTCCCCAAAGGTCAGGCCACTGCCCATAGCTTCCCCCGTGGAGCGCATCTCCGGCCCCAAAAGCGTATCTACTCCTGCAAAACGACTCCAGGGGAGGACTACTTCCTTCACATGGTAGCCCTGATGCTTATACTCCTTAGCCCGATAAGTAGCTGCCCATTCAGGTAAAGATAGCCCCCCCGCAACAACTTGCGTCGCTATTTGGGCCCAGGGAATCCCCGTCGCTTTCGAGACAAAGGGAATGGTACGGCTGGCGCGAGGGTTGACTTCCAAAACGTAGATTTTGTTATCCTTCATTGCATATTGGATATTGATCAACCCTACAACCCCTAAGGCCCGCGCCAGGCTGACCGTATATTCGCGCAGCGTTTCAAGGTGTTCTTCAGCAAGCATATAAGTAGGGATAACACAAGCACTATCTCCGCTATGCACCCCCGCCAATTCAATCTGCTCCATGATCCCCGCGATAACTACTTCCTGCCCGTCGCTAATCGCATCCACATCCATCTCAAAAGCATCTTCCAAGAAACGGTCTATCAAGACGGGATGTTCTGGGGAAGCGTCTACCGCTTCACGCATATAGCGTTCCAAACTTGAGTTGTCATAGACAATCGCCATCGCCCGCCCCCCTAAGACGTAGGAAGGCCGGACCACTACGGGGTAGCCAATTTGCTGGGCCACCGCATAAGCTTCTTCCCAAGAGGTCGCACTGCCATGTTCGGGCGCGGGAATACCCAACTCATCAAGCAGCGTTCCAAAGCGTTCCCGATCTTCGGCAAGGTCAATCGCGTCGGGGGAAGTTCCCCAGATTGGAACCCCTGCCGCCTCTAAGGCCCGTGAGAGTTTGAGCGGGGTCTGCCCCCCAAACTGGACCAGAACCCCCGCAGGTTGCTCTACATCAACGATATTTAAGACATCTTCCAACGTCAAAGGTTCAAAGTAGAGGCGGTCAGCGGTATCATAGTCCGTTGAGACCGTCTCAGGGTTACAATTGACCATGATGGTCTCATAGCCCAACTTCTGCAAACCAAAGACCGCATGGCAACAACAATAGTCAAACTCAATCCCTTGCCCAATCCGATTGGGGCCACTTCCTAGGATTAAGACCTTTCGACGGTCAGAAGGGTTAGCCTCATCTTCAGTTTCGTAGGAAGAGTAAAGGTACGGGGTAAAGGCAGGGAATTCAGCCGCGCAAGTATCTACGCAATGGAAGGTCGGCAGAATCCCCAAGGCCTTTCGGCGATTCCGCACGGCCATCTCGGTAGGGAAACGAGCTTCCACCGATTCCCGTAACAAGTAGGCCAGTTGGGCATCGCTATAACCTGCGCGTTTGGCTTGGCGCAGAAGGTCTGGCGGGAGCGTATCTAAGGCAAAGGCTCGAATGCGCCCTTCCAAGTTTACAAGCCGCTCAAACTCATAGATAAACCACGGGTCGATCTTCGTAAGGGCTACGATCTGATCAACGTTCATGCCACTCTGAAGAGCATACCGAATGTAAAAGAAACGGTCTGGATGCGGAGTAATCAGCCTCTCCCGCAGTAGCTCTCGTTCAATTTGCCCCTTTCCATCTGCTCCCCAACCTGCGCGACCTTGCTCCAGCGAACGCCAGGCCTTCTGGAAAGCTTCCCCAAAGGTGCGCCCAATGGCCATTACTTCCCCAACACTCTTCATTTGTGTACCCAATGTTTGGTCAGCAGCAGAGAACTTCTCAAACGTCCAGCGGGGAATCTTCACCACTACATAGTCAAGGGTCGGCTCGAAGCTGGCAGGAGTTTCACGGGTAATATCGTTGCGTAACTCATCAAGGGTATACCCTACCGCCAACTTAGCAGCGATCTTCGCAATCGGGAAGCCCGTAGCTTTGCTGGCTAAAGCGCTACTTCGGCTAACACGAGGGTTCATCTCAATCACTAAGACTCGCCCATCCCTGGGGTTGACTGCAAATTGCACATTACTTCCCCCCGTCTCAACCCCTACCGCTCGCAAGACCTTCAACCCCATATCGCGCAATTGTTGGTACTCACGGTCTGTCAAGGTCAGCGCAGGTGCAACGGTAACGCTATCCCCCGTATGCACCCCCATCGGGTCTATATTCTCAATGCTACAGATAATCACCCCATTATCTGCCTTATCCCGCATAATCTCTAGCTCAAATTCCTTCCATCCTAAGACGCTCTCCTCAATCAGAACTTGATGGATTGGGGAAACATCCAGAGCGTACTCCACCAACGCTCGGAACTCCTCAACATTATAGGCAATTCCCGCTCCCTCGCCCCCCAACGTGAAGGAGGGGCGGATGATCGCGGGAAAGTTAGTCTTGTGGACCACTTCTTGAGCTTCCTGCCAAGTATGGGCAATCCCACTTTGGGCTACTTCTAACCCGATCTCAAGCATCTTCTCTTTGAAACGTTGCCGATCTTCCGCAATATGGACCGCTTCCGCCGAAGCTCCAATCAACTCGACCCCATAGCGTTCGAGGATCCCCTTCTCATGAAGGGCCACCGCTAAATTGAGGGCCGTCTGCCCCCCGACGGTAGGAAGTAAAGCCTGAGGCCGTTCTTTGGCAATGATGGCTTCTAGGCTCTCAACCGTAAGGGGTTCAATGTAGGTTGCATCCGCAAGCTCAGGATCGGTCATAATCGTCGCCGGGTTGGAATTAACCAAGACCACCCGGTAGGCTTCCTCCCGGAGGGCCTTACAAGCTTGCGCCCCTGAATAGTCAAACTCACAAGCCTGGCCAATCACTATTGGGCCCGAACCTAAGATGAGAATCGTGTGCAGGTCTGTACGTTTAGGCATATCGGTTGCTAAACTCTTGCTTTCTTATTCCTTGCAGGAAAGGTATCTTTTATTCTGTGGAATCAATAGCTTTAGCTATTGGTAGCTTTATACCCCTTCCCCTTCCCCACGCCTAAAGCTGTGAATTCCTGGTCTTCGTTTTCCCGGTAGTCCTGTAAGGGTAGTGGACTTTGGGGGGCTTTTGGCAACAGGAATCCAATGGCTTTAGCCCTTGGCCCCCAAAGGCTGAAGCCTTTGGCCTCCTGGCCTCCTGGAAGCTAAACTTCACCACTACTGACTTTGGCACTACCGTTTTCCCATAGTTTTAGCTGTTGCTTTATACCCCTTCCCCTTCCCCACAGCTAAAGCTGTGGCTTCCTGGTCTTCGTTTTCCCATAGCTTTAGCTATTGCTTTATACCCCTTCCCCTTAAAAGGTCTCAGGGTTTGAGGGAAGGATTTCGGATTCCATTGGGGCAACGAACTTCAAGCCAAACTACGCCAAGGATCAAAATCATCAACATCGCGCCCGCTGCGATGTAGGCTTCTTCAAACCGCGCTTGGGTAAGGTACGTGCCGATCATGCCGCTCGCTCCCCCCAATAAGTAGCAGGTCAAAACAGCTTCCCGCTTGGTCAGGCCCAAAGCCACAAGCCTATGGGAAAGGTGATCTTTGCCTGCGGTGGTAAAGGGATTGACCCCTCGGCGTAAGCGAGAACAAAAGACCAGGGTTGTATCAAAGATCGGGAGCCCTAGCACGCAAAGGGGAACCATCCAAGTTACTAAAGGTACGTTGGAGAGAAAGCGGAGCTTGATTCCTAAGGCAGCAAGGATAAAACCCAGGAAAAGGCTCCCCGTATCCCCCATGAAGATGGTTGCGGGGTTGAGGTTGTAACGCAGAAAACCAATACAGGCCCCAATAAGGGAGGCGGCCATTGTGCCGACAAGGACTTGCCGTGGTTCATTCATCGCAGCCAACAGGACAAAGAAGGCCGCTGCGACGGTAGCTACGCCCCCCGAAAGCCCGTCCATATTGTCGAGGAAGTTTAGGGCATTGGTGATCCCTACCACCCAGACCAAGGTCAGGAACCAATTAGCCCAGGGAGCCGCAAAAAGCTGGATACTTGTTCCCCCTAGAATGAGGATAATTCCCGCTAAGATCTGCCCCCCCATCTTGAGAAGGGCCGATAAGCCCCAATGGTCATCGGCCAGGCCAAAGAGGGAGATAAGCGTGGCCCCAAGCAGAATCCCTACCAACTCCCGCACGTAGGCCCGTTCGCCTAAGAAGAGGAGTGCGATTAGAAAGGAAAGATAGATTGCGGCTCCCCCTAAGAGCGGGACCGGGGCTTGGTGAAGGTCACGGGAACGCGGTATAGAGATAATCCCAATCCGCAGGGCAATGCGCCGCGCAAGAGATGTCCCAACAATGGAGAAGGTTAGGGCCGTGAAGAGGATGAGAATGACTTGAAGCATGCGGGCCTATTCTAGCTTATAATCATACAAATAGGGCGATGAAGCAAGTCTGAAAACCCTGCTTCATCGCCCCAGAAGGTTAGCCAAAGAATTTACTGGCCGCCAGGGGCCAGCTGGGATTTGAAGAATTCAGCAAGCCAGCTAAAAGCGGCTGCTTCTTGCTCCTTTCCCTTTTCCTTTGCGAGCAAATTGAGAAGGTGCTGCGTTTGCGAGAAGGCTTCGGCATACTGGCGCGTATCGCTAAGGACAAGGGTATAGTTCCGCACGCTGTCCGCCTCGTTAGGTTGAAGGGCAACAGCCTTCTGATAGGCTTCCACTGCTTTAGGCATATCCCCAACCCGCACCGAGAGCATCCCTAAGATGTTATAGAGTAGCGCATCTTTAGTCGCATCTTTCCCAACCTGATCAGTTTCTACCGCATGGGCATAGGCATCACGGAGCTTTCGGAGAAGGTCAGGCTGACCTTCTAAGGCCGCCAAAGCCCGTTCGATGTATTGGTCGAGACGGTGAGCATCAAGTTGGATGGTTTCAGAATAAAGGTTTACAGCTTCGGGAAGTTTACCTTGCACCAAGTAGAGTTCCCCTAACTGGACATCGGTATCACCATACTTGGGGTCAAGCATGTGGGCCCTTTGCAAAACCTTCTCGGCAGTAGCGTATTGTTCTTCCTGCTTCCCTTGACTAGCTAACTTAGACCCCAGCATAAGCAGTACTCTGGCCCGCTCCCCCATTAAGGCTACGTCTTGAGGGGCGATATCCGTAGTAAAGGCATAGGCTTGGGCCGACTTCTGAAGCCGCGTAAGGTCTTGGGTCCAGTTATACCAGAAGTTGTTGAGTCGCCCAAGGTTAGCGTAGTGATCCTTGTTTTGAGGGTTGAGTTGACGGGCCCGTTCCAAGACCGCTTCAGCATAACTCATCAGCCCCAAAGGGGACTTACTTTGCACAAAGACTGCAACCTCTTGCGGGTCACTGAGCCGCATTAGTTGATTAAGGTCAGGATTAGGATCTTCTGCGCCTAACGGGGTCTTATCAGCCCGGCGCTGATCGGCAATGGTCATCAAGGTTCGCCCCAAGCCAAGGTAGTAGAAATCCTCGGTTGGGTTGTTACGGAGAGTCTCCAGAAAGCTACTTAGGGCCACGACCTGCTCATTCAGGTTGCTCCCTTGCGCGTATGCCTCGGCCTCATGATACTTCATATCAGCATAGACGCTACTAAGGTTAAACCACCAAACTGCACAGACGGTCAGCACCGTAAGAAGGCTATAGAAGGCAAAGGCCGGAATTCTGCTGTCCCTCTGGCTGGAAGAGTAGCTACTTCCCCGAACGGGAGCTTCTGAGGGGCGACCCCGACGGGCCCGATTGCTGCGGGCCTGACTGACCTTCTGCGGCGAAGGAACTTCTCCTTCTTCCTTCTTGAGATTGGTCGCTGTTGAAGGATCAACCTTCACGGGAGCCAAGTCTTTGGCTAGAGCTTCCTGGGTCGAACGCTCTAAGATTAGCCCCCCAGCAATGGTCATGCCCATCGCTACCCAAAGCATCGTTAAGGTTGAGACAATGGGGATGCCCGTAAAACCTTCTAGGAAGTGGCTGGACACCACACTGAGACAGGCCGCAAAGAAAATCTGCCATTGCCACTCGCTACTTTGGCGAAGCAACCGCCAGCAGAGAACCGCAAAGCTGGCCAACAGGAAGAAGTAACTGACAAGCCCCAAGAAACCTTTGGTAACAAGCTCATCTAAGATCGCTTGATGAGAACGGTCTGGGGAAGCACCCCGCGACTCGACGTAGGCGAGGGAGGGAGGGTAGAAAGGGTTGTAAGCCACAAACATGCTTTCTGGTCCCCAACCGATGACGGTCCGCAAGGGGTTGGAAAAGACCAGAGCTGCTGCGCCCCCGGCATGTTCATCGCCGGCCCAAATGAGCGTCCGTACCCGCCCCGTCCCAGTTTCAGCTGCAAAGAGGGAGCCAAAGCGCCCAAAGTAGGGTATTCTTCGCAGCTGTTCAAAGAAGGGGTCATGCGAGAGGTTGAAGGTGAGGAGAAAGGCGGCTCCTAGGAAGCAAATGCCAAGCCAAACCCTAAGCCCCAGCCAGAGTTGCTTGGCCCGTCGCTCCGCGCCACTTCTTTCTAGGTGACCAATCGTTTGTAAGAGGACAAGGGTCAAGAAAAGGAAGGAACTGATAATCCCACCTAGTAAGGGCCCTCGACTCTGGGCAAAGATAATGGTCGTGATTTGAATGAGCAATACGAGACCTATACCCCCTGCCTGAAGCCCCAAGGAGAGGTTAGAAGGTGGCCCCGTTTTCCCCTGCGAGCGCAACGCAAAAGCCGCGATATAAAAGATACTGATCGCTACCCCGCTTCCGATAAGCCATTGCCACCAATCTGCTCCGTTCTTCATCGTTGCGTCAACCGATTGGTACTCCGTGCTACTCCCATAAAGGAAGCTGATACTAAGGAAAAAGAAGTAGCCCAGAAAGAGCAGCCCTGGCCAAAGGGGGATTTTCTGGTCGCTGCGATCAGGTTGCAAAGTAATTACTAGCCACTGGGCAGCAGCAACCACAACGGCTCCTGGATAGACCCACCAGTAGCGAAAATCTACCGTGCGGACGACGGACCCAAACTTAATGGCCGACAGAAGTAAGCAGAGTGTGCCAAAAACCAAGAGACCATAGGCAAGGGCCCAAGAAAGATCATTTGTGGGGTCCTTGGACGGTGGAGCTTTACGGGTCTCATTGAGCAAATTGGTAAACCGATAGAGGGCCAAAGGAACAATCATGATGAGGTAAGCGGCCACAAAGATCGAGTTCCCCATCGTTGAAGCTACCCGCGTTACGACATCCCCTTTCCAGGGCAAAGGGTCAAGTTCAAGATGTTGGATCAACCCATACCCCCCTACCGCAACACTGGTAAGAAGTGAGATCGTCACGATCCGCTCTAGCTGCTCGCGGTGGCGCAGGGTCGTCACCATCATCAGGAAGACCCCAATGTAGGAAAGGTTGGTATACGTTCCCTGCAACCGTTGGTAGGAACCCCAAAAGCTCATACTAGGGGTAATGGAGGTTAGGGTTGCAAAGATGAAAACCACGGAGTAAATTAGCACAGGGATAGCTAAAGGAAATTTGAAAAAGTTTTCAAGCAGGTTATTAGAGGTGGGCGACCTTCCCGCAGCATTGGGCATGAAGAGGGGTTTCTGATCCGCTCGTTGCGAGACCTCTTCGAGCCAGCGGACAAGCCAGGCCGCCAACATCACCAAGACAATTGAGCGCAAGGTCGTTGATTTATCTGGCTCAAAATGGCGGGCCGAAAGTAAGTTGAAATAGATGGGAATGAGGGCTAAAATCAGGAGCCAACCCCCTTCAATCACGCGCTCACACCATAAGCTGACACGGGTTTGTTGTTGCATAACCGTCTTCGTTACACCTTATCCTTCCGGAAACTAAAGGTTACAGATGCAAAGGAAGCCAAGCAGAAGGCCCTTTTTCTTTGCGTCCTTGGTCTCTACTTTGCCCTAAGTTTTCACTACTTTTGAGCAGCACCGTGCGGTCAATAATTTCGCGGGCACTGGCGCGGCTTTGACTACTAACTGGTACACCGTCCAGCATTGCGGCTAACTCATCTATCCGTTCAGAAAACGCTAAAGGTCGGACAATGGTTCGGGTACGGTGATCACTGGCCGGGCCCGTCTGGACTACTTCCTTGCTGATAGCAAAATGAGCATCAGCAAAGGCCGCAACTTGCGAGAGATGGGTGATACACAAGACTTGGCGAGCGCGGGCCATAGTCCAAAGCTTCTGCCCCACGACCTGCCCGGCCCTTCCCCCAACCCCCGCGTCTATTTCGTCAAAAACCAAGGTCGGTACGGGGTCAACCTGCGCCAAAATAGATTTGAGGGCCAAAAGAAGCCGCGTACCTTCTCCCCCCGAAGCAATTTGGGCCAAAGGTTTAAGCGGTTCGCCAGGGTTAGGGGCCAACAAAAATTCAACCCGATCTATGCCCGTTTTATCAAAGGCCAGCTGTTGCACGGCCCCAGTTTGAGCCTCTTTGCAAGGTAGCCCATTAGGCTGCACTTCGTGGCGCAGCGCGACTTGAAACTTTACAAAAGGCATAGCCAATTCGGCCATCGACTGCTCAATGGCTTGGGCTAAAGCGTCGCCCGTCGCTCGGCGGCAGTTTGAAAGCTCCTGCGCCTGCTGCCCCAAAGTAGTAAGTAATTCAGTTTCCGTTGCTTTAAGCGCATTGATTTGCCCTGTTTTCTGCGTCAATTGCGCTAATTCATGCTCGGCAGCGGCTGCACGGGCCAGAATTTGAGCAATTTCTCCCCGATAACGTCGTTTAAGATCGCGGAGCAGCGTCAACCGATCTTCGATTAAATCAATTTGACGCGAGTCAAAGTCTAAATTATCGTTATAAACTCGCAGATTATCTGCTAAATCAGCGAGAAAATATTGCAAATCAGTGGCTTGCTGGGCAATCTCCTTAATCGTTGGGTCAAGCTGGCTTATTTCTGTCAAGCGGCTGGCAACGGTGGCGATGGCCTCTACAATTGGTTGACTTTGATAGCGGCCACTTTCTTCACCTTGGTAAAGTTTAGCCGACGCTTCATTAACTAATTGTGCGATTCGTTCTGCATTCTGGAGCATAGTTCGCTTCTGAACGAGGTTTTCTTCCTCGTTTGGCTCAAGATTAGCAGTTTGCACATCCTCAAGCAACGAGCGCAATTCTTCAATCCTAGCCAACCGCTGGAGATCATTCTGCTGTAAAGCAGCTATTTCGGCCCTTAGCCGTTGCAATTTTGCAACTTGTTGCCCAACTTGCTCCCGAAATGCAAATAGATCGCCATAGCGATCTAAAAAATCAATGTGTAAGCGCGTATTAAAAAGGGCTAAACCCTCATGTTGGCCGTGAATATCTACTAAACGCTCACCGACCTGGCGCAAAACAGCGGTACTGGTCGCTCGGCCATTGATGCGCGCAACACTCCGCCCACTTTCAGCGTTGATTTCCCGGGTCAAAATCACTTGGTCGCTCTCTTCGTCCCACAAACCATACTCGCGTAAAGTTTCCTCTAAATCGGGGCAGGTTGTCAGGCTAAAAATGCCTTCCACCCGCGCTCGCTGGCTGCCAGCCCGCACCAGATTCGGGGTTGTTTTAGCCCCCCGCAGCGTGCTAAGAGCTTCCATAATGATCGTTTTCCCTGCGCCCGTCTCGCCCGTCAGGACGTTCAAACCGCGCTCCAGGCGCAGGTGAAGCTGCTCAATAATGGCAAAATCTCTTATTAGTAATTCTAGCAACATAACTACTTTTTGAATGTTTATTAGCTAATCTAACTTGCATTGTACCATAGGCTATAGCCTATCGCAATGAATAAGCGCGAGCCAAAACTATGGTACAATGCCCAAAATGGAC
>Ga0316612_1000326_pt1 | contig 15771 bp, 3 predicted proteins | sample MIS2016226_MG_FD_207676 | JGI IMG/M metagenome (GOLD analysis project Ga0316612, IMG submission 207676) | Microbial mat bacterial communities from Middle Island sinkhole, Lake Huron, Michigan, United States - MIS.2016.226 | ecosystem: Environmental > Aquatic > Freshwater > Lake > Sediment... | reverse complement strand
AACCGAAGTTGAAGTCCACACCAAACGAAAAGGCACCGAATGTGACGATGCCTCCTGGACAACTGTAAACTGGACATTAGAACAAACTCCCGTTTCTGGCACATTGGCCAAAACGCCCAACCAGGCCACTGTTTGCGAAGGCGATAACGTTTCGGCAGCCTTAACCGCCGAAAGTGGCGGAAGCAGCGTGGATTCCACCTATTACCGCACAAAAACCAGTTCAGGCTGGTCTTCCTGGGCAAATTATGCATCAGGAACAAACATCACCACAACCGGTAAAACCGAAGTTGAAGTCCACACCAAACGAAAAGGCACCGAATGTGACGATGCCTCCTGGACAACTGTAAACTGGACATTAGAACAAACTCCCGTTTCTGGAACTTTAACCAAAACACCCGATGAAATTTACATTTGCCAGGGCGATGAGGTTTCTGCAATTTTGACTGCAGGAACTGGTGGAAACGGGCAGGATTCGTTGGTTTATCGCACCCAGACTGCCGGAACTACGTGGTCGGCCTGGGCAAATTATACTTCTGAAAGCAATATTTCCACTACCGGAAAAACGGCTGTTGAAATTCTTACTTTGCGTAAAGCAAGCTACTGCAGCTTTGCTTCTCCAAATATGGTGAGCTGGACAGTTGATTTAACCGCTCCTGAAGTTACCGCCAAAACCGGAGTCTCAGTCACTCTTGATCCTACGGGTAATTATACACTTCTGGCTGATGATCTGTTAACTTCATACACCGATGCCGGAGTTGGAATACAATCAGTTACTATGTCTCCTCCTTCGGTTAATTGTTCCGATCTAGGGCTAAAAACAATTACAGTAACGGTTAAGGATGATTGTAATAACCAAACAGTGGTAACACCGCAAATTACCGTTGTTGAAGGCACAGAGCTGTTGCCACCTTGGCTAAATGCCAACACTGCTCCAGCCGCCAACGGCTCTGCCACTTATTCGCCGTGCACCAACAACGGAACCTTCCGTATCTCAGCCACCGGCCAGTCCACCACCACAAATGATGTATTTCATTTTGTTTACGATACCATTGGAACCGTGGGAACCATCATCGCTCGCCTTGATGATGTTGACAATGGCGGATGGGCAGGTGTGATGATGCGCGAAAGCTGTGAGCCGAATGCCAAAACCATTTTATTCAAAACGCGGCTTTACAATCCGAATGTAATTATTGGTTATCGTACTTCAACGGGAAGCGCCATGCGCAACCTGAGCCAGGTGGCAAAACTGATTCACTGGATGAAAATTCAGCGCAATGGTAATACCTTCCAGGTTTTTACTTCGTACAACGGAATTTCCTGGTTGCGGCGCTATACGGGAACAATAAGCATGGAACAACAAATTTTGGCCGGTATTTTCACCGAGAGCATTCTTTCGAACCGCACTTCGGTTGCCTGGTTTGATAATGTTGAATTATCGGCGCAACTAAAAACCGGAGATGAATTTGCTGAGGCAGAAATCATTATTCCGGACAGTGAACAAGCAGAGGTTTCAGTTTATCCAAATCCTGCAAAGGATGAAGTGAATATTACCATGAAAGGGTTCCGAACCCTTGAAGGGTTCGGAACCCTTGTGACCACCGATGGAAAAACGGTGAAAACCTTTACCATCAGCCAAACCGAAACCCAATTGAACGTTCAGGATTTGAAACCTGGCGTTTATATTTTGAGAATTGAGAATGCTGAAAATGTGGTGATTAAAAGGTTGGTGATACAGTAGTTTAGGAATAAAACGCTGTCAGGTCCGCCAGCCGGCGGACGCTGACAGGTTTTCGGAGCTAATGACCTGTCAGTGAAAATTCATGGAATTAGCTTGTTGATGCAGAAGTGAGGATTCTAAAGCAAAAATCCACAAATCCCAGGAGCCTCGCCTCCCCCTCTCTTTTTGGAGAGGGGGCCGGGGGGTGAGGCAAAAAAGCACCGCCGATCCGCCAATAGGCAGACCGGCGGTTTTTATTATCCCAAACCCTTTGGTGTCCAAAAGCCGGCGGACCTGACAGCGTCAAAATAACAGAAACTCCGCCAGCCGGGGTACCCGACGGTCTTTAAAAGAATCAAAGCGCTGGTTGAATATTAAATTTTGGAATCATTTAACGAACCTGATTTTTCGACATCAAAGCAAATGAATCAGCCTTTGGCATTTTTGGGCAATGTGTTCCTAAGCTCACTTGCATATTCTTTTGGTTTTAGGCCTGTAATATGCTTAAATGCCCGATAAAAAGAAACTGACGAGTTGAAACCAGCCATCGCATAGATTTCCGAAAGATTCAGGTATTCGTCTTTTTTAATTTTCTGTTCGATGATCCTTTTGGCTTCATCAACCCTGTAGCGGTTCAGAAAACTGCGGAAATTGCTGTCGCTGTTATCGTTGATGGCATGATACAGGTATTTTTGATTGGTTCCCAGTATTTTAATCAGCGTTTTAATGTTTAATTCCGGGTCAAGGTATAGTTTCTGATTTTCAAAAACTTCACGCAATTCAGCAAAAAGCAGGGTCTGGGCATTCAATGCAATATTTTCATTCTCCAATTTTTCCGGATGCTGAATTCCTTTATTCTCCTCAGTTTTCAGTAAATCCTTATTATATTTCCATTCCATCCATTCCTTAATTTCCTTAGTCTCCTGCTCCAATTCTTTCTCTTTCCGAAACAGTTTTTTACGAAATTTTCGCGTTTTTAAAATATAAAAGAACTGTCCGAATGTAATGAGTAGGATGATAATTGCAATAAGAATTGTAAGCTGAATATTGCGCTGCTTGTGGGCTATTTCGAGCTGTTGATCGGCTATTTTCAAATCTTTTTCTTTAACCTGAAGATCAACAACCAATTTATTCAGTTGCTCCTGCTGCCTTTCATTAACCACCTTTTCCTTTTCCCTGATAAAGGAATTCAGATAAAGAAAGGCTTCCTTGTAATCGCCCATTCCCTGATGTGCCATACACATCATGCTGTCTAATTTAATTTTAAGAACCGGATAGGGCTGTTCCTCTAACAATTCGAGCGCTTTCCTGCCATAAACCAGCGTTTCACTGTAATTACCCTCTTCCAGCGCTCCTGTGGTAAGATTGCTGTATCCCATGGCCAGGAATTGTTTGGCGCCAATCTTTTCAGCGATGCCATTGGCGAGTAATAAATATTTTTTTTGTTCCGTATTATTTTTCAAAAGCAGGTAGCAATCGGCCGTGGTGCCGTAAATATATACAAGAAGATCATTCCACTGTCGTTTAGTGGCTTCCACGGCAGCTTGCTGTAAATAGATCAGACAACTGTCTGTTTGTTTCAGATTGAGAAATGTGAGGCCAAGATTGTAAAGACTGGAAGAAAAATTTGCGGTATCCTTTAATTTCGTAGTCAGAACGGCTGCTTTCCGGTAATAGTTAAGCGCCTCATCGTAACGTTTATTTTGCGTCAGGATAGTCGCCATCGAGACGATGGCATTTCTCGATAGCTTTTCATCGCCGTTTCGTTCACCATAAAGCATCATCTTTTGAGTATAAAACAAGGCGCTGTCAAGCTTTCCGGCATTATTAAAAGAATATGCTACAGCTTTCCAGGCATCAACAATAAGTGTCGAATCTTTTGATTTTTTTGAAAGTACAATGGCCACCCTGGCACAAACCAGGGCTGAATCAATATTCCTCAGACGCAATTGAGCAATACTAAGCTTGCTGTTGTAATAAAGAAGATGATCGGTAGTGAGATTGGAAGTGCTTTTCAACTTTGCCGATATCAGCGTAGCGGTTTCAGCGTAGTTGTTCTGTTTCATCAGCAGCTCCACAGCAGTATCAGTAACGGAATTCTGAGCCTTTAGAGGATATAAAATACAGACATTCAGACAGGTGAACACAGCGATAAAATAAATGAGTCTCAGAATTTTTGTCATTTCAACTGATTCTATTTTTTTTTCTAAAGTAAAAAAAAGAGTATTTAAGTCTGTTTTTGAAACAAAAGTTTGTTTTTGAAACAAAACCATTCCTACTGACAAAAGTAATACTGATTTTGAAAGTCCGAAGTACTATTTTGAAACATCATTTGATATGATACGACCATAGATTTGTGTCATATTTCAAATCACATTCAATGAGATGCTTTCAGATCAGGATTTCAGGTGAAATTCAGGGCGAAGGATTGCGGTTTAGCACCATGCATCATGCTTACAGGCATGGAATCAAAGGCTTTGTAAAATACAGCAAGCCCAATGAAATCTTGATCGAAGCCGAAGGTGCGGAGGAGCAGCTTGAACCCTTCATCAAATATTGCCAGAGCACTGCTTTATCATCAAAGTTGCACACCACGGATAATGCCGAAACTGAAGTAAAAGGTTATCAAAGCTTCGAAATCGTTGCCTCCATCAATGGTGAGGCTGATTCACTTTTTAAATCAATCCATCAAACTCCAATCATGTCATTCTTAAAGAAACATTTACCAGGTTGTCAAATCAAATTCATTTTTAAAGGATTACTAATTTTTTTCTAAACTTAAATTTTCCATCATGAGAAACACATTTATCTTTTTGATTAGCGTATTTCTTCTCGCTACAATGTTTGTGCAAAATGTACAAGCTGCAAACGAAACCAAAACCGTAGGCGCTTCTGGCGCCGACTACGCGACCCTGAAAGCCGCATTTGATGCCATCAACGCGGGTACGCTCACAGGGAACATCACCCTGCAGATTATTGCGAGCACCACAGAACCCTCTTCCGGAGCGACCGCTTCGCTAAATGCAAGCGGTTCCGGCAGCGCCAGTTATAGTTCGGTGCTGATTTATCCAACGGTGTCCGGCTGTACCATCAACTGCTCCAATGGGAATCCCGCTATTACACTGAATGGCGCTGACAACGTCACGATCGAAGGGAGGGTGAACCAGACCGGCTCAACGCTGTCGCTGACCATTGCAAACTCTGTGCGACTGGCCATCATGTTTAAAAACGGCGCCTGCAACAATACGGTAAAATATTGTACCCTGAAAGGCTCTTACGATGGAGCTACATCAGCCGGAATTATCAATTTTGATAACACTGGCGGCGGAAACAGCAACAATATCCTCGAATACAACAACATCACCAATGGCGGGACCAGAATGTCCGAAGCGCTGAGGTCAGAGGGTGCTGTCAACAATATCAATTCCGGCAACATCATCCGGTATAACAATTTCTATGATATATTTTCCACAACTGGAACGGCCAAGGAGGTCATCTATTTAGCTAATTATAACGCAGCCTGGACCATCGAGGGAAACAGCTTTTATGAAACAACCGATTACGTGCCCGGAGGTGCAGGCAATCATACCTTTATCTATTTGACAGGAAATTATGCTGGAGGTGCCTTTACCATTTCAGGAAATTATATCGGAGGCAGTGCACCGCAATGCGGTGGCACTCCGCTCACCAAAACGAATGCGCAGACAAATACCTTTACCGTCATTTCTACCAGTGTGGGAACCGGGAATACTGTGAACATCCAGGGTAACATCATTAAAAATATCACATGGGAAAATGCCGGCTCAGGATATGGATATTTGATCAGTACCTCACAAGGAAGCGTAGTAAATATCGGAACCATCACGGGAAATATTATGGGCGATTCAGTTGGCAGTGGTTCCATCACCTTTTCCAATAGCTCCGATTCCAAAGGATTACATGGTATTTATATCGGAAGCACCAGTGCAGCCAACATCAGCAACAACGTATTCGGTTCCATCAAAACCACCAACACCAATTCAAGTTACAGCACCGATCTGATGTTGATCTATAAAAGTAATAGCACGGGGGATGTTACAGTGACCAACAACCGGTTTGGCAGCACAGACGCGGGGACCACGAATAGTATATGGACTGCGTCTGCCAGTACTGCATCCAACCAGATTCTATTAGGGTTGTTATCTGAGTCATCAACAGCAGGTTGGACCATTACCGGAAATACCTTTTGCAATGCAACCAATGCATCTACAGCCACTCAGGCAAGGATGGCATTTGCATGGTTCAATAAAGGAGGGAGCATTTCCATCTCCGGGAATTCTGTCCATGATTTAACTTCAAGCAGCTCCTGTACTGGTAGCTCATGGCAAACATCCGTCAGCGGCATTAATCTCACGGGTGGATTAACAGGGGTGACCATCACGGACAATACCATTTATAACCTGGTGAACGACAATGCCACTTTTGCCGGGTATGTCGCCGGAATCCACGCCAATTCAACTTCTGCCAACGGCACCGTGGTTTCGGGCAATTATGTGCATAGCTTGAACGCAAACGGAGCCACCATCGGAGCCGCCAAAATTCAGGGAATTTATATTGGCGATAACCTTGTCAATGCATCGAACAATCTGGTAGTTCTTGGAAACAATACCCAATCGGAAATTATTGGTATTTACGATAATGGCGGAACCCTGGCGCATAATTATTATTTCAATACCTCATACATTTATGGGTCATCGGGTTCAGCCACCCAAAACTCAATGGCTTTCAGATGTTTACCGGGGACAGGGGCCAAAGATTTCAGGAACAATGTTTTCATGAATGCGCGTTCAGGACTTTCCGGATCGAATCATTATGCCTATTATATTAACTACGCCAACGGAACCCTTACATCCGATTACAACGACTATTATGTTTCCGGCACCGGCGGGATGCTGGGATATTTCCAATACAACCGTGCCACCATGGCTTTGATACAGTCAGGTACAGGGGGAGATGCAAACAGTCTGAATGCGGATCCGGCATTTGCCAATGCCGGCAGCTTAGTCGATACCAGCTATCGCCTCACCAGCAACCTGTCCGGTATCTCAGGCACGGGCATCAACACCGACTATGAAGGTTTGGTGAGGGCTTCGACGCCTACGATGGGAGCATTCCAGTGGATACCGGTAACCACCCAGCCGGCAACCTCTATCACGATCAATTCAGCAACCGGAAACGGAACGATTACTAAAACCGGGACTTTCACCGGAAGGGGTTGCATTGTTTATGAATATTCAGATACCGATAAAGCCATCGGCGATGCCGGAGTAGTGAATGTGGCAGAGTCAGGAAGTTTCATAATCGGTCCGTTCACAGCCGCTATAACAGGATTGGCGGGCAACACCCGCTATAATGCACGGGCACATGCTACCATCTCTGGCCTTACCTATTATGGCAACCGGGTTGATTTTTATACCCTTGCCAGTGTTCCGGCAGCCCCCACCGTAAACAACCCCACAGCCACAACCCTCGATGTAACGGTAAATGCCAACGGAAATTCAGCAACCACCGAGTTTGCCATCCAGGAATCAGGTAGCTCAAAATATGTGCAGGCAAGCGGAGCACTTGACGCAGGTGTTATCTGGAAAACTGTAGCCGACTGGGCAACCATCACGGTAACGGGCCTCACCAATGGAAATACCTATAATTTTCAGGCAAAAGCACGAAACATAACTAATGTTGAAACCGTTTTCGGACCTTCAGCGGAGGGTACAACGGGAGAAAAACCCACCTTAGCCTGGCAGCCAGGCAGCGTTTGGAGTGAAACCAGGCCAGTTGGTGATGCGAATAAAAACTGGCAATCGGCTTCCTTATCATCAAATGGTACCATCCAACTGGCAGCCGTATTCAACGGACGAATATACAAATCGGCCGATGGCGGAACAACCTGGGCTGAGACACAGCCAGCCGGGGATGTTGTTAAGAACTGGAACTCGGTGGCTGTATCACCCGATGGAACCACCATGCTGGCTTCAATATCAGGATCGGGACGATTGTATAAATCGGTGGATGGAGGAAATAACTGGAGCGAAGCCCAACCTGCCGGAGATGTCTTTAAAGACTGGGCATCCGTGGCGCTTTCAGCTACCGGCGACACCATGCTGGTGGCCGTTTCGGGTGGCCGAATTTACAAATCAACCAACAGTGGCGATACCTGGAGTGAAACTACGCCCAGCGGTACCGCCGAGAACAAAAACTGGCAATCCGTTTCTATGTCGGCTGACGGCCTCACCATGCTGGCAGGTGCCGGCACAGGGCGTTTATACAAATCAACCAATGGCGGATCCAATTGGAGCATAGTCGATGGAGCCGGACCTGAAAAATTTTGGAAAACTGTTTCGGTATCCGGCGATGGACAAACCATGCTTGGTGGGATTTATGACGGACGTTTATACAGATCGAACAATGGCGGAACCACCTGGAGCCAAACCCTGCCTGCCGGAGCTGAGGATAAATTATGGCAATCGGTTTCGGTATCCGGCGATGGCCTCACCATGCTGGCAACCTTTGGACAAGGTGGCCGGGTGTATCAATCGGTGGATGGAGGAAATAGCTGGAGCGAAACCCAACCTGCCGGAAATGCAGATAAAAACTGGTCATCGGTTGCGGTATGTTCCGATGCTTCCATCATGATGGCAAGTGTTTACAATGGAAGACTCTATCATTCAAACACGGCGATTTTTACCGGCATAACCACTACAACAGCCTCGGCCACCGGCAATATCACCGACACCAGCGGCAACGCTACCAACCGCGGAGCCATAATCTATCCATATACCGATACCGATAAGGTAATCGGTGGCACAGATGTTTCCAACGTGAGCAACGGCGGCAATTTTGGCGTTGGAGCATATCCTGTTTCGTTCACCAGTCTTACCCCCGGCGCCCGGTACAACGCGCGGGCACATGCCACCAACGCTTTCGGAACAGGATACAGCGCCCGGGGCGATTTCTGGACCCTGGCCAATGTACCGGATGCACCTACTGTAAACAATCCGACAGCAACCACTTTGGATGTAACCGTGAATGCAAATGGCAATGCTTCGCTGACGGAATATGTCATCTACGAAACTTCTACCATTATGTTTTTACAGGCAGACGGTACTTTCGGAGCAGCCGAATTTTGGCAGACCGCAGCAGCATGGGGAACAAAAACGGTAACAGCCTTAACCACCGGAACAGAATATACTTTCCAGGTAAAAGCCCGCAACGGGGATAACATTGAGACAGAATACAGTCCCACAGCCAATGGAATACCCGTTGATCACCCTTATGTGGCTTGGCAACCTGAAAGCGTATGGAGCGAAACACAGCCTGCCGGTGATGTTGATAAAAGCTGGCAATCTGTATCCTTATCTTCCAATGGCGCCATCCAACTGGCAGCTGTGAATAACGGACGCCTTTACAAATCAGTTAATGGCGGAACAAGCTGGACTGAAACACAGCCAGCCGGAAATGCAACCCGAATGTGGAGTGATGTGGCTGTCTCTAACGATGGATCAACTATGCTGGCAGTTACTGAAATGCAGCGTGCTTACAAATCAACAAACGGTGGGGACACCTGGAGTGAAACCATGCCCACTGGTACGGCTCAGGATAAAGACTGGAAATCTGTTGCACTTTCCGCTACCGGCGACACCATGCTGGTAGCAGTTAATGGTGGCCGCGTTTATAAATCAATCGATGCAGGAACTTTTTGGGCTGAAATCACGCCCAGCGGCGCTGCCGTGAACCAAGCCTGGTACAACGTTTCACTGTCGGATGACGGTAAAACCATGCTGGCAGCCATCAGCAACGGGCGAATGTACATATCTACCAATGGAGGCACCACATGGAGCGAAACCCAGCCTGCCGGAAATGCTGATAAGCTCTGGCGCGGCGTTTCCTTGTCGGCTGACGGTAATACCATAATGGCAGCCATCTTCAACAATCGCATGTACATTTCGTCCGATGCCGGAGCGACATGGAGCGAAACATTTCCGACCGGAGTTGCTGAAAATAAATATTGGTCATCCGTTTCACTTTCGGCCAATGGAAGCAACATGTTCGCGGCGATATTCAATGGCCGTATATACAAATCAGAGAATGGAGGAACAAGTTGGAGCGAAACTCAGCCTGCTGGAAATGAAAATAAAGGCTGGCAAGTGTTGTCTGTATCTTCCAATGGCAATAAGATGTTAGCCGCTATTTTTAGTAGTCGGCTTTATCATTCGGCATCGATCATTTTTACCGACATAACCAGTACTTCAGCCTCAGCCACCGGCAATATCATCGCCACCAACAACGCCAATGCCACCAATCGCGGTGCGATCATCTATCCTTGTACCGATACTGATAAGATCATTGACGAGGCAGACGTGGTTAATTTTAGCGATCCCGGCGATTTCGGGGTAGGAACGTATCCTGTTTCATTCACCGGCCTTACTCCCAATACCCGTTACAACGCCCGCGCGCATGCCACCAACACTTACGGAACTGGCTACAGCGAGCGGGGCGACTTCCGGACATTGGCCCATGTGCCTTCAGCGCCAACCGTCAACACTCCAACGGCAACTACATTGGATGTAACCGTAAATGAAAATAGCAATCCTGCTTCAACAGAATTCGCCATTCACGAAACCACTCAAAATAAGTTCGTCCAGGCAGACGGCACTTTAGGAGCTACAGTCGCATGGCAAACAGCAACAGTATGGGGAACAAAAACGGTAACAGCCTTAACCACCGGAACCGAATATACTTTTGAAGTAAAGGCAAGAAACGGTGATAATGTTGAAACAGCTTATGGTCCAACAGTCAATGGAATACCGATTGATAAGCCCACAGTTATCAGCGCGGTGTATTCCGACGCCATCACTGAAACACAGCCAGACGGAGACCAGGATCTCTCCTGGTATGATGTGGCGGTTTCCTATAATGGATCAAAAGCCATTGCAGGAAGGTACAACAGGCTTCATCTTTACAATAACGGCATCTGGACTGAGACACGTCCTCTTGGAGATGCAGATTATTCGTGGTGGAAAGTTTCAATTTCAGGTGATGGTACAAAAATGCTGGCCGCCATTTCCAATAGTAAAATATATTGTTATGATGGTTCAACCTGGAGTGAAACTACACCAACAGGTGTCTCCGAAAATAAAAATTGGACAACAACCTCAATGTCGGAAGACGGAACAAAGCAGTTTGTGGCCATAAACAACGGCCGTGCCTATATTTCGATCAACAGCGGCGCCTCATGGACTGAAACTCAACCAGCGGGCGCTGTGGCTAAATATTGGACCGGATCGGACATGAGTTCGGATGGTAATACAATCATACTGTCAAGTGCACATAGACTTTACAAAACGACCAATTGTGGTGCATCCTGGACTGAATTAACCCCAATGGGTTCAATTGATAAGCAATGGAATGCTGTTGCAGTTAATTCTTCCGGTACCACGATGTTTGCCGCTAATAAACTGGAAAGTGCAAGCAATGTGGCTTATATTTCTACAGATGCGGGAGAAAATTGGACTCCGACAACCATTGATGCAAATACTTCACATAAATGGTCAAAAGCAGCCATAACTGATGATGGACAAACAATCATGATTTGTGGAGGCGGAATTCAAAGTTCCTACGATAAAGTATATGTTTTCGCAGATAACACCTGGACTGAAGTGCAACCGGGGAACAATACTACTGGTGCATGGATATCCTGCGATATGTCAACGGATGGTCATACAAAAATCGTCGCTGATTTCGGCGGACGGTTGTACATGAGCAGTATGACGAGAATAACTGACATTACCACATCCTCAGCCAAAGGTCATGCAGGCATTCAGCTCAGTGTACCTAATTCAACCATACGTGGTTATATTCTTTACCCTTATGATGGAAATGATAAGGAAATCGGAGGCGAATCCGTTGAGATTTATGATGAAAATGGAGATTTTGGTGAATGTGAGTTTTCGTTTGATTTTACCGGTTTGAGCAGTGCGTCACACTATAGTGCAAGAGCTTACGCAATCAATTCGGTGGGCACAGGATATGGCGAAAGAAATGATTTTTATACCCTGGCCAATGTGCCTTCAGCGCCAACCGTCAACAACCCAACAGCAACCACTTTGGATGTAACCGTGAATGTAAATGGCAATTCCTCGCTTACAGAATTTGCCATTCACGAAACCACTCAAAATAAGTTCGTTCAGGTCGACGGCACTCTTGGCGCAACCGCCGTATGGCAAACCGCCGCAGCCTGGGGAGCTAAAACCGTAACAGGATTAACCACTGGAAGCACTTATACTTTTGAAGTAAAGGCAAGAAACGGTGATAATGGTGAAACAGCTTATGGTCCGACAGCTAATGAAATACCCGTTGATCACCCTTACTTAGCCTGGCAAACTGAAAGCGTTTGGAGTGAAACAAGGCCAGCCGGTGATGTTGATAAACAATGGCGATATATGTCAGTTTCCTCAAATGGCGCCATCATGGTGACTGCTGTAGATGGCGGACGAATGTACAAATCATCCGACGGAGGCGTTGCCTGTAGTGAAATTCAGCCCGCTGGACCAGCCGATAAAAGCTGGAGCGCTGTTTCAATCTCGGGGGATGGATCAATCATGTTAGCGTCTGTTTCAAGTGGCCTCATGTACAAATCTGCTGATGGAGGAGCCAACTGGAGTGTAACAGGTCCGTTCGGAAGCACCAATAAAGCATGGATGTCGGTTTCGGTTTCATCGGATGGACTTACCATGCTGGCTGCCATATACGGCGGGCGGATTTACAAATCAACCGATGGAGGCACAAGCTGGACTGAAACACAGCCTGTCGGAAATGATTATAGGAACTGGAAAATAGTCGCCGTTTCTTCGGATGGAAACACCATGCTGGCAGTTCACATGGGCGGCATCCTCAAATCACTCAATGCCGGCGGAACGTGGAGCGAAATACTACCCTCCGGAACTTCAGAAATCATTGGCTCTGTTTCAATCTCCGCTGATGGAGCAGTCATGCTGGTGGGTATTAGCAATGGCGGCGTTTACAAATCAACCGATTACGGAACCAACTGGAGTGAAACATTTCCGACCGGCGTTGATGAAAATAAAAATTGGAAAGCTGTTTCACAATCGGCAAACGGCAGTGTCATGGTAGCAGCCGAAAGAGGAAGCCTTAGTGGTCGTATCTACAAATCCGGGAATGGAGGCACAAGTTGGAGCGAAACATATCCGTCAGGAACTGCAGAAGATAGGTATTGGTTTCAGGTTGCCATGTCATCAGATGGTACGGCTATACTGGCTGGTGAAGGCGGTTCCCTCCCCGGAAGACTTTATCGCTCAACATCAGGGGGTAATATTTGTACCGATATAACCGCTACGTCCGCCTCAGCCACCGGCAAGATCACCAGTACCAATGGTGCAAACGCAACCGACCGCGGGGCGATCATCTATCCTTACACCGACACCGACAAGATCATTGGCGAAGACGACGTGACCAACCTAAGCGATCCCGGCGATTATGGTGCCGGAACCTATCCGGTTTCCTTTACCAGCCTGACCGCCAACAGTCATTACAACGCAAGGGCTCATGCTACCAACACTTACGGAACAGGTTACAGTGTTCGGGGCGATTTCTGGACCCTGGCCATTGTGCCGCTGCCACCCTTTGCCGGCAATGCCACGGCTACTTCGCTGGATGTGGCCATCAACACCGATGGCAATTCGGCTGCCACGCTTTACGCCATTGAGGATTCGTCGGCCAGCAGTTCCTACCTGACCGCAACCGGAGGCCACAACGGCACAGCATTATGGCAAACCGCAGCAGCCTGGGATACGGTCACCGTTTCCGGACTTTCCACCGGCGTAACTTACTACTTCCGCGTGAAAGCAAAGAACGGTAATGATGAAGAGACTGAATTCAGCCTGTCTACAGCGGCCAATACCTGCTCCAACCCTACAGAAGGCGGCGAAATTGGCAGCGACCAGGCCATTTGCTCAGGAAGTTCACCGGCACTGCTCACCAATGAAGCTGATGCAAGCAATTATGGCGGTACGCTGGAATATCAGTGGCAAAGTTCGACAACAAACGAAACTGATAACTTTGCTGATATTTTAAATAAAACTGAAGCAACTTATCAGCCGGCGGCTTTAACCCAAGCTACCTGGTTCAGGCGACTGGCAAGGGTAAGCTGCAAAGCCGACTGGACTGAGGCTGCCATATCGAATGTTATAAAAGTTCGCATTCTTGGCGAAGAACCCATTTCTGCTCCATGGAATTCGTGTAATACGAGCACCAGCGCATACGGTACTTCGGTATATTACCCATGCGAAAACAATGTTCCATTCAAACTCAAGGCCACCGGCCAGTCCAGCACCACAAACGATGTTATGCACTTTGTGTATCAAACGCTCAACGGAAACGGAACCATCATCGCCCGACTTGCCGATGTTGACAATGGCGGATGGGCAGGGGTGATGATGCGCGAAAGCTGTGATCCGAATGCCAAAACCATTTTATTCAAAACGCGGCTTTACAATCCGAATGTAATTATTGGTTACCGTACTTCAACGGGTAGCGCCATGCGTAACCTGAGCCAGGTGGCACAACTGATTCACTGGATGAAAATTCAGCGTAACGGTAATGTTTTCCAGGTTTTTACTTCGTACAACGGAACAACATGGCTGCGGCGCTATACGGGAACAATAAGTATGACAAACCCAGTTTTAGCCGGTGTTTTCACCGAGAGCATCCTTTCCAACCGCACTTCGGTTGCCTGGTTCGATAACGTTGAAGTATCTTCGCAACTAAAAACCGGAGATGAATTTGCTGAGGCAGAAATTATCAATCTGGACAATGAACAAGCTGAGGTTTCAATTTATCCAAATCCCGCAAAGGATGAAGTGAATATTACCATGAAAGGGTTCCGAACCCTTGAAGGGTTCGGAACCCTCCTGACCACCGATGGAAAAACGGTAAAAACCTTTACCATCAGCCAAAGCGAGACAACTCTTAACATTCAGGATTTAAAGCCTGGGGTTTATATTTTAAGGTTTGAAAATGCTGAGAATGTAGTTGTAAAAAGGTTGGTGATACAGTAGTTTAGGAATAAAACGCTGTCAGGTCCGCCAGCCGGCGGACCTGACAGGTTTTCGGAGCTAATGACCTGTCAGTGAAAATTCATGGGATTAGCTTGTTGATGGAGAAGTGAGGAGTCTAACCCACAAATCCCAGGAGCTTCGCCTCCCCCTCTCTTTTTGGAGAGGGGGCCGGGGGGTGAGGCAAAAAACCACCGCCGATCCGCCAACAGGCAGACCGGCGGTTTTTATTATCCCAAACCCTTTGGTGTCCGCCATTCGGCAGAGAAGGAAGCGAAAATTCATCGGATTATCTTTTTGATGGAGAAGTGAGGATTCTAACGCAAAAATCCACAAATCCCAGGAGCCTCGCCTCCCCCTCTCTTTTTGGAGAGGGGGCCGGGGGGTGAGGCAAAAAACCACCGCCGATCCGCCAACAGGCAGACCGGCGGTTTTTGTTATCCCAAACCCTTTGGTGTCCGCCATTCGGCAAAGAAGGAAGTGAAAATTCATGGTATTAGTTTGTTGATGGAGAAGTGAGGAGTCTAACCCAAAAATCCACAAATCCCAGGAGCCTCGCCTCCCCCTCTCTTTTTGGAGAGGGGGCCGGGGGGTGAGGCAAAAAAACACCGCCCGTCAAAATAACAGAAACCCTTTTGTGTCAGCCAGCCGGCGGACCCACCGGGTTTAATGTGAAAAAAAATAAACTTTTAAGAAAATTCGTCTTAACCCAACTTGCGTTTAATCGGATTGAAAATATTGCTGTTCAATAAATTGGCAGTCGTGGAGTTCAGATTTGTGTACTACGGATTTTTTCTTTGCAAAGGGGGCGTACTTAAATTTTAAGGCATCATAAAGTTTTCGTACCTGAAGGTTTGGCTCCGAACAACGGCGTATCATGATGACTTCATCGTCTATGTTTTGTGCTAATGTTGTTACTGCCTTTTGGGTGTTCATCGTGCGGAC
>Ga0316612_1000325_pt1 | contig 15784 bp, 13 predicted proteins | sample MIS2016226_MG_FD_207676 | JGI IMG/M metagenome (GOLD analysis project Ga0316612, IMG submission 207676) | Microbial mat bacterial communities from Middle Island sinkhole, Lake Huron, Michigan, United States - MIS.2016.226 | ecosystem: Environmental > Aquatic > Freshwater > Lake > Sediment... | reverse complement strand
TCCGAAAACAGATTTAGTCGAAAAATACTTATTTTTGCCCATCGTTATTTGAATTTTGCAACTCGAAATTACGATTTTTTTAAGAAGCCATTAATTTGGCTTCTTTTTTATCGGACAACAATGAATTGTAATAACCAAACAAAAAAATTCTAAATTGTAAAGTTACAGCAAATAAATAGTACAATTGTGATATTTAAACATTCCCACGGTTGAAACCGTGGGCAATAGTAGATTGAACTTAACCCACGGTTTCAACCGTGGGGACATTATAAAATAATATTTTTTTTAAAGTAATTTACTCATTCTAAATCTTGAAAAAGGTTTCAAAACACATCCAATGACACCATCAAACTCCACATTACAAGGACTTTCTAACGAAGAAGTGATTCAATCAAGAAAAAAAAATGGTTCTAATTCCTTAGAACATCAAGATAAAAACCATTTTATTACTTCTTTAATTGAAATGGTTAAAGAACCTATGTTTTTACTACTATTATTGGCAACCAGCATCTATTTTATCACTGGAGAATTCAGCAATGGTATTTTTATGTTGGCAGCAGTGGTTTTGGTTTCTACCATTTCATTGTATCAAGAATCGAAAAGTAGAAATGCAATCGAAGAACTAAAAAAATTATCGCAACCCAAAAGTAAAGTCATCCGAAACGGCGAAATCATTGAAATTTCAAGCGAAGAAATTGTTTTGGGCGATTTAATTCAAACCGAAGAAGGTACCTTTATTCCTGCCGATGGAACGATTATTCAATCGAATGATTTTTCGGTCAATGAATCTATTTTGACGGGGGAATCGCTTTCGGTTTTTAAAAATGAAAAATCCGAAATCAATCAAGTATTCCAAGGAACAATTGCCGCAAGTGGCTTGGCTATTTGTGAAGTTACCGCCATTGGAAACCAAACGCAGTTGGGGAAAATTGGAAAAAGTATCGAATCTATTGTCGAAGAAAAAACACCTTTACAGATTCAAATAGGAAATTTTGTAAAAAAATTGTCCCTTCTGGGTTTACTGATTTTTGGAATTGTTTGGGGCATAAATTTTTATAATTCAGGACTATTTTTAGACAGTTTACTCAAAGCATTAACCTTGGCGATGAGCATCATTCCCGAGGAAATTCCTGTGGCATTTACCACATTTATGGCTTTAGGCGCTTGGCGATTGATGAAAATGGGAATCATAGTAAAACATACCAAAACGGTCGAAACCCTTGGAAGTGCTACTGTAATTTGCACCGATAAAACAGGGACAATTACTCAAAACAAAATGAGTTTGGCTCAATTATTCACGCTTTCAAACAATACAGTTAATGATAATTTCAATGGCAATGACAATGACAATAGCAATGACAATGACAATAAAAATCAAAAATTGAATGAACAAGAACAGGAATTATTAAGTCTTGCGATGTGGGCGAGCGAACCGATTCCGTTTGATGGAATGGAAATTGCACTCCACGAAGCCTATTCAAAATTAGAGATTAAGGACGAAAGACCCAATTTTCAATTAGTTCACGAATATCCATTGGGCGGAAAACCTCCAATGATGACCCACATTTTTGAAAATAAAACTGGAACCAGAATTATTGCGGTCAAAGGAGCGACCGAAGCTTTAATTGCGTGTTCAAATCTTTCTGCCGAAGAGATTAAAAAAATAAATACTGCCATTGAATCGATGTCGAAAGAAGGTTTTCGGGTTTTGGGTGTTGGAGTTTCAGAATTTTCAGGAAAGGATTTTCCAAAAACACAGCAGGAATTTTTATTCGATTTCAAAGGATTGGTGGCTTTTTATGATCCACCAAAAGAGAATATTAAAACAGTTTTGGATGCTTTTTATAATGCAGGAATTCAAGTGAAAATTGTAACTGGAGATAATGCCGAAACGACCACAACCATTGCCAAACAAATAGGATTCAGAAATCCCGAAAACACACTAAATGGCGATGAATTGATGGCTATGGATAAAGCTACTTTGAAAGAAAAGGTGATGGAAACAACCATTTTTACTAGAATGTTTCCTGAAGCAAAACTCAAAATTATTGAAGCTTTGAAAGCCAACAACCAAATTGTGGCAATGACTGGCGATGGAGTAAACGATGGTCCTGCTTTGAAATCGGCACACATCGGAATTGCAATGGGCAAAAAAGGAACCGAAATTGCCAAACAGGCCGCCAATCTCATCTTGATTGATGATGATTTATCGAAAATGACTGACGCTATTGCCATGGGAAGAAAAATCTACATCAACCTAAAAAAAGCCATTCAATACATCATTTCTATTCACATTCCAATCGTGATGATTGTCTTTATTCCGTTGGTTTTGGGATGGATTTACCCCAATATTTTTTCGCCTGTTCACATTATTTTTCTGGAAATCATTATGGGCCCCACTTGTTCCATTATTTATGAAAATGAACCAATGGAATCGAATTTGATGCTTCAAAAACCACGTCCGCTAACGAATACTTTTTTCAATTTAAAAGAAATAACAATCAGCATTGTTCAAGGACTGGTCATCACGCTCGGACTCTTATTTATTTATCAATATTGTGTGAATGAAAACTGTTCAGAAAGTGCTACACGAACCATTGTGTTTTTAACATTAATTGCTTCCAATATTTTTTTGACATTGGCGAATCGTTCCTTCTATTATTCGATATTTACAACCATTCGATACAAAAACAACTTGGTTTTAATCATCATTGGAATCACAATTCTTTTGACTGGTTTGCTACTTTTAGTTCCTGTATTTTCAAAATTCTTTATGTTTGAATCCATTTCTACGGTACAAATTGGTTTGAGTATTTTGGTGGGATTTGTATCGGTTTTTTGGATAGAAATTTATAAAGTGTTTAAGTAATAGTTTTCAAATAAATCGTTCATTTTGCCTTGTTCATTCACACTTTTTCTGCGTTAAAAAATATTTCAATAGCCCAGCTATTACTTCACAATGTTTTTATTTTCAGAGGAGTTTAGCGAACTTTGTTTCAAAGATTTTTTGCCTTGAAAAATTGCAAAATAACATCGCCAAAATTTGGACACTTTATTTAAAAACTATTACTAAGCGAAGAGAAGGTTAGTGAAACTCCCCGAATAATTTTAAAGCTTCATTATAACTGCTTTCAAAACTCATAGCACTCAAATTGGTATTTTCTTTTTTGGAGTTAAAATAAGACAATAATTTCTCGGTTGGCATATTGCCCGTCAATACATCTTTTGCCATCGGACAACCGCCAAAACCTTGAATTGCGCCATCAAAACGGCGACAACCCGCATTGTAGGCTGCGTCTATTTTCTCGAACCATTTGTCGGGTGTAGTGTGTAAATGGGCACCAAATTCAATTTGGGAATATTTGGGAATTAAATTGGAAAACAAATACTGAATCACATCGGGAGTCGAACTGCCAACGGTATCTGAAAGTGAAAGGATTTTTACTCCCATATTAGATAATTTTTCTGTCCAATCTCCAACGATTTCTAGATTCCAAGGATCGCCATACGGATTGCCAAATCCCATCGAAAGATAAACCACAACTTCTTTATTGACTGCATTGGCAATTTCGAGAATTTCTTCTAAAGTTACCAAGGATTCTGCAATGGTTTTGTGCGTATTTCGCATTTGAAAATTCTCTGAAATCGAAAAAGGAAAACCCAAATATTGTATAGATTGATGTTGTGAAGCGGCAATTGCACCTTGTGTATTGGCAATAATAGCGAGCAATTTAGTTTGTGTTTTTGAAAGATCTAATAGTGACAAAACCTCGGCTGTATCTTGCATTTGTGGAATGGCTTTGGACGAAACAAAACTTCCAAAATCGATAGTATCAAAACCAACACGCAACAAAGATTGAATGTAAGACACTTTCCTATCGGTAGGAATAAATGCCTTTATGCCTTGCATCGCATCACGTGGACATTCGATAATTTTTATTGCTTCCATAGAAATTCAAAGATAATAAAGTTTAAAAGTTTAAGGGTTTAAAAGTTTAAAATTGTTTAAAGGTTTAAGAGTTTAAAGGTTTAAAAGTTTAAAGGTTTAAAAGTTTAAAGTGGTTTAATGAACGATATTTTACTGATTCATTTTTTATTCATTTGTTGAAATTAAAATATTACGCTTTTCGGTAATAATTCGCATTATTACGCTTTTTGGTAATAATTCGTATTATTACGTTTTTTGGTAATATTTTGAATTATTACGCATTTTGGTAATATTTTTAAATATTAAATTGTTTTTGAATTATTTTTTTAATTATATTTGAAAAATGATAGCTATAATTACAGGGGATATCGTCAATTCTAGAAAATTATCATCCAAAATTTGGATAGATGGTTTGAAGAAATTATTGAATACTTTTGGCAAAAACCCAATAGAATGGGATATTTACAGAGGCGATGAATTTCAATTGGAAGTTAAAAATCCTGAAGATGCTTTGGTTGTTGCATTACAGATAAAATCTTATTTTAAATCTATCAAAATGGATGTCAGAATGAGTATTGGTTTGGGCGATATGACTTATAAAGCCAAGAAAATCTCCGAAAGCAATGGCACTGCTTTTTCTCGATCTGGCGAAGTTTTTGAAACCCTAAAGAAACAAAAAATCAATTTAGCCATTAATTCTGGTAATGAAGCATTTGATGATGAAATCAATTTGATGTTGCGATTGAGCTTGACTTTTATGGATAATTGGTTAATACAATCGGCTGAATTTGTTTTGAAAGCCATCGAAAACCCATCACTCTCACAGGAAGAAATAGGTGTGAAATTAGGAATTAATCAAGCAGCGGTAAGTCGCCGAAGAAAACGTGCCCAATTCGATTTGGTGATGGAAGTAGAAAAATATTTCAGAAATAAAGTCAAAACCATCAGCGTATGATTGTTATTGTAAAACTGCTTTTGGCGCATTTGTTGGGCGATTTTTTATTGCAACCCACTTCTTGGGTTTTGGATAAAGAAAACAAAAAGCACAAAAGCAAATACCTCTATGTCCATACTCTTTTACACGGAATTTTAGCTTGGTTAATTGTTGGCGAAATCGCTTTTGGTTGGTTTGCATTAGCATTAGCAGTATCTCACGGATTAATTGATTTCTTGAAATTAGAATTCCAAAAAAAGAAAACAAAACGAAATTGGTTTGTTATTGACCAAATGTTGCATTTGATCACAATCGTTCTAATTGCAAGTCTTTACGACAATTTAATCGTTGATTTTACGCTGTTCAACAATCGGTTTTGGATACTGATTACCGGAATTTTATTCTTGACAAAACCCACTTCAATAATTATCAAAAATATCATTTCGATTTGGACACCAGAAAGTAAAAATAGAAAAGATAATTCGCTTGAAAATGCTGGAAATTATATCGGAATATTTGAACGCCTATTTATTTTTTGCTTTATACTCACAGGACATTTCGAAGCGATTGGATTTTTATTGGCTGCAAAATCCATCTTTCGTTTCGGAGATTTGAAAGAAGCAAAAGACCGAAAACTAACAGAATACGTGCTAATTGGAACACTTTTAAGTTTCGGAATGGCACTATTGACTGGGCTTTTGGTGCAGTTTGGATTATTGCATTTTGGCTAAAATTTTCTTATTAATTTCCTTAATCAATCCTGGTCCTTCATAAATAAAACCAGTATAAAGTTGGATTAAACTCGCTCCAGCTTCCAATTTTTCAATCGCATCATCAGCCGAATGAATTCCGCCCACACCAATAATTGGAAACGCTTTATTGCTTTTTTCAGCAAGAAAACGGATCACTTCAGTCGAACGGTTTCTTAAAGGTTTTCCAGACATTCCGCCCATCTCCACTTTATTTTCAGATTGCAAACCTTCTCGAGATAAAGTAGTATTGGTAGCAATAACGCCTGCAATTTTGGTTTCTTTGACAATATCAATAATATCCAATAATTGGGAATCGGTCAAATCAGGAGCAATTTTTAGCAAGACAGGTTTTGGTTTAGGCTTGGTCAAATTTTGGTTTTGCAAAGTTTGCAACAATTGTTTCAACGGCTCTTTTTCTTGCAATTCGCGGAGATTGGGTGTGTTTGGCGAACTCACATTCACTACAAAATAATCGACATAATCGAATAAAGCATCAAAGCAAATCAAGTAATCATCGACAGCATTTTCGTTTGGAGTGACCTTATTTTTTCCAATATTTCCACCGATAAGAACGTCTTTGTTTTTCTTTAATCGTTCCGCAGCTAGTTGAACGCCACCATTATTGAAACCCATTCTATTAATAAGAGCAGTATCTTCTACCAAACGAAAGATTCGTTTTTTAGGATTGCCTTCTTGTGCTTTTGGAGTAATAGTTCCAATTTCGATAAATCCAAAACCGAGGTTTGACAATTCGTTATACAAGGAAGCATCTTTATCCATTCCAGCCGCCAATCCAACAGGATTTTTGAACTTCAATCCAAAGACTTCGGTTTCCAATCGTTTGTCATTGATAAGATATAATGCTCGAAAAAGCGATGGGATTCCAGGTATTTTGGATAAATTCCGAATCAATGAAAAAGTAAAATAATGTACTTTTTCAGGGTCAAAACAGAAAAATATAGGACGAATAATTTGTTTGTACATAATGAAGTGTGTTGCGGTGCAAAAATAGAATTATCTAATCGAATTAATAAATATTTGCATAAATAATTTCCTTTATTAAAAACATATTTGAAAATGAAATTTGATTAACACTCTCTGCAAAGGGTGTACGACAAATTGCACTATTACAAAAATTTGAGACACAGATTACACAAATTTGCACAGATTAATCTGTGTAAATCTGTGAAATTTGTGTCAAACAAAGTTAAAAAATCAATTCTTAAAATTAGTTGTGCCTACTTTTTTTTAAAGAAATGCAATTTGTCGTGCACCCCTCTGCAAACTGCAAACTGACCACTGCAAACTTTTTTATTACCTTTGCAAAAAAACATCTTATGTCAAACATCTATTTAGGCTATCATTTCACCGTTGAACCAAAAGAACTAGGTTCCGAAATTTTGATTGCCGAACTGGGAGAATTACCTTTCGAAAGCTTTATTGATAGTGATTTGGGCATTGTGGCTTACATCCAAAAAGACCTTTGGAAAGAGAACATTCTTGATGATTTGTTCATTTTGAATTCGCCAGAATTTACTATCTCCTACAAAATAGAAGAAATCGACCAAGTCAACTGGAATGAAGAATGGGAAAAGAATTTTGAACCCATTGATGTCGATGGAAAATGCCACGTTCGCGCTCCTTTTCACCCCAAAACCGATGCCAAATTTGACATCGTCATTGAACCTAAAATGAGTTTTGGAACGGGACATCACGAAACGACTTATATGATGATTCAGCATTTATTAGAAATGGATGTTGCTGGATTGAAAACTTTGGATATGGGTTGTGGAACAGCAATTTTAGCGATTTTGGCTGAATTGAAAGGCGCTCAACCTATTGATGCTATTGACATTGACAATTGGTGTTATTTGAACTCCATCGAAAATGCCGAAAGAAATAATTGTAAGCAAATCAGCGTTTACGAAGGCGATGCAGCTTTATTAAAAGGTAAAAAATACGATTTGATTATTGCCAACATCAACCGAAATATTTTGTTGAACGATATGCAATCTTATGTAGATTGTTTGAATCCAAAGGGAACCTTACTACTGAGTGGTTTTTACACCGAAGACATTCCTTTTATAGGGGCTTCTTGCTCCGAAAAAGGATTAACTTATGTGAAAAAGTTCGAAAGAAACAATTGGGTTTCCTTAAAATATGTAAATTAGTTTTCTCAAAAAGCCTAATCAACTGTATTTTTATTTATAACCTACAAAGTATCTAAAAATGAGTACCAAAGAAAAAGTTAGAGAACGAGTTAGTCTCAAAGAAGCAACCACCATAAACAACGAAATCATAGTTTATAATGACGATGTGAACACTTTTGATCACGTCATAGAGACCTTGATTCGGGTTTGCCATCACACTTCAGAACAGGCAGAACAATGTTCATTAATTGTACATTACAATGGAAAATGCACTGTAAAAACAGGTGTTTTAGAAAAGCTAAAACCACAATGCACCCAATTATTAGAAGCTGGATTGAGTGCGGAGATAGTGTAAAGTTTCAAGTTATTGTATAAAAAAAAGCAGGATATTCTTTTAAGGAAATCCTGCTTTTTTTGTTAATTAAGTAACAACTATTATTGACAATTTCACATATAGATTTTAGTGGCATAAAACCTTTGTCTTATCTGTGTTCATAATGTATTACTTCATTATTTTAATGTTGAAGGACATACATAATTGGTAGTTTTTATTGCCGTTTTTTTGATAGAGGCAAATCCACCCAAAACATTTACAATATTATGATAACCCCTTGCTTTTAATATGGAGGCGGCAATCACCGAGCGATATCCTCCGGCACAATGAACATAAAACTCTTCTTCTTTTGGAAATTCGGCAATATGATCATTAATAAAATCCAAAGGAGTAGAATGTGCTCCTTCGATATGTTCAGCAGTAAATTCTCCTTCTTTTCTAACATCAAAAACAGGAGCATTTTCTTCCATTAATTCTTCTAAACTGTTGGCCGTAACCCAATTTACGGTATCATATTCTAATCCTGCTTTTTTCCAAGTGTCAAATCCGCCTTTCAAGTAGCCCAAAGTATTGTCGTAGCCTACTCTAGCCAAACGGGTAATACTTTCTTCCTCTCTTCCTACGGGAGTTACCAAGAGAATAGGTTGTTTGATGTCTGGAATCAAAGCGCCAACCCAAGGTGCAAAATCGCCATCAATTCCAATAAAAATCGACTTTGGGATATGCCCTTTGGAATAATCATCTTGGTGTCGAACATCAAGAATTACGGTGTCGATTTTATTAGCGACCAATTCAAAAGTTTCTGCATCATAAGCAATAGCGTCGCTAATAATGTCTTCTACATTTTCATACCCTTCTTTGTTGAGCATCACATTCATCGGGAAATAGGCTGGGGGTGGCAATAAACCATCCGTAACTTCCTTGATGAATTCTTCCTTGGTCATATTGGCACGAAGTGCATAATTGGTTTTCTTTTGGTCTCCAATAGAACCCACTGTTTCTTTGCTTAAATTTTTACCACAAGCACTGCCGGCACCGTGAGCAGGATAAACAATGACATCATCAGCCAAAGTCATAACCTTGTTTCGCAGACTATCAAATAAAGTTCCTGCCAATTCTTCCTGAGTCATATTTGCTGCTTTTTGAGCCAAATCAGGACGACCAACGTCTCCCAGAAATAAAGTGTCACCGCTAAAAAGGGCATAATCTTTACCATTTTTGTCTTTCAAAAGATAGCAAACACTTTCTAAAGTGTGGCCAGGCGTATGCAAAACCGTGATGGTAATTTCTCCCAAACGAAAAACCTCGCCATCTCTAGCAATATGAGCTTCAAAACTAGGATTGGCAGTTGGGCCAAAAATTATGGGAGCACCAGTTTTTTCAGCCAAAGTAACGTGACCACTAACAAAATCAGCGTGAAAATGGGTCTCGAAAATGTATTTAATTTTGGCGTTATTTTTATTGGCTTTATTGATATAAGGCTGTACTTCTCTCAATGGATCAATGATAGCAACTTCACCATCACTTTCAATATAATAGGTGCCTTGTGCCAAACAACCCGTATAAATTTGTTTAATTTTCATCTGTATTTATTTATTTTTTTTATGGTCAGACCTGTCTGCCGACAGGCAGATGGAACGCCTATAACCATTTTCCGGTATGTCAAGGACTATTGTCGTGGGCGTTTCATTTTTTCTAAAATGTTTTATATTGTAAATTTATTTATTTTTTAGTCGAATTCTTTTCCTAAAGTCAGATTTTAGGAAATTATTATGATAAGAAAAGCTCACGAATGATAATGTAAATTCCCATAGCAAGCACAAACCAACCAAAACTGGTTTTGAGTTTATCATCTGCTACTTTTTTAGAAATAAAATTGCCAATAAAAATTCCAATAATTGAGGCTAAAGTAAAGTATTCCAATAACTTCCAATCAATGATTTGGTCACTCAATATATCTCCAGTGAAGCCAATTAATGATTGTGCTGAAACGATAAAAAGCGAAGTTCCAACTGCCATTTTCATTGGTGTATTGGCAAAAAATAATAAGGTGGGAACAATCAAAAAACCACCTCCCGCACCAACAAATCCTGAAACAATTCCAATTAAAACTCCCATTAAGGTAATTTTGAAATAATTGAATTTTACTTCCTCATAAACTATTTTTTCTTTCAAAGGTTTTATCATTCGAACCGATGCAAAAATCATTACAAAGGCAAAAACCACCATCATCAAGATAGATTTTGTTAAAGTGAAATTTTCAGTCGAAAAAATCACATCAGGAATTCTAGGAACGAGAATTTTTCGAGTAATAAAGACAGAAATAATAGCGGGAATTCCAAATAAAACCACTTTATAAAAATCGACTAATTTTTGTTTTGCCTTATGAATTCCACCTACTAATGAAGTTGTTCCAATGACAAATAAGGAATAGGCTGTAGCCAATGTAGGTTCGATTCCCATCACGTAAACCAAAATTGGAACCGAAAGAATTGACCCGCCACTTCCCAAAAGTCCGAGTGTCATTCCTACAAAAATAGCCAAAATGTATCCTATGAATTGAGAAGTTTCCATTTACAAAATTTTATCTGCACAAAATTAGGTTTATTTCAAACCATTTCTGTAACATAAGTTACCTCATTTCAGTAATACAATCGAAGCTCTATTCAAACTAATTTTTCCTTTGTTTTCTAATGCTTTGAGCAAACGAGAAACTACAACTCTTGAGGTATGCAAGTCGTAAGCAATTTCTTGATGGGTCGAATGAATTTCTTTGGATTTAACCACTTTCGATTTGTCGTTCAAATAATTCAATAACCGTTCGTCCATATTCATAAATGCCAGATTGTCAATAGCTGACAACATTTCTTTTAAACGATTGTTGTAACTATTGAAAACGTAGTTTCTCCAGCTTTTATATTTGCCCAACCACTCTTCCATTTTGCCAACGGGAATCATAATCAGTTGTCCTTTGGTTTCGGCAACGGCTCTAATTTCGCTTTTGGTTTCGCCCAAACAGCAAGCCATAGTCATAGCACAAGTATCACCTTTTTCGATAAAATACAACAACAATTCGCCTTCATCAAAATCTTCCCGCAATATCTTGATAGCACCAGATAAAAGCAAAGGCATTTTTCTTATTGCATCGCCAAAATCGATTAGAATATCGCCTTCCTTAAAATCTCTGAGCAAAGAAGTTTCTACAATTTCCTCAATTAATTTATCTTCGAAAATATAACCGTAAGTTTGTTGGAGTAATTCTTTCATTATTGATTTTTGGATTTTATTTCGACGTAAATTTCGCTAAAAATTTCCATTTAAAAAACAGAAACAGTAAACACTTTGATTAATCATTTAGTATTTAAGCCTTTTTGTTGATTTTACCATTTTTATTTGAAATCATTTCGGTTTATGTAACAAAAGCTACAAATAGCAAAGAACATTTTTCGGAAATTTGCTTCATTAAAAATACAAATACTTTTCTAAAGATGAAAATACTAATTATAGGAGGAGTTGCCGGTGGTGCAACTGCTGCAGCAAGATTGAGAAGACTGAGTGAAGAAAACGAAATCATTATTTTTGAAAAAGGAGAACACGTTAGTTTTGCCAATTGTGGACTTCCCTATCATATTGGTGGAGTAATTATCGAACGTTCTAAATTATTATTGCACACTCCAACTTCTTTAAAAACAAGATTCAACTTGGATGTTCGTGTTTTTAACGAAGTTTTGAAAATCAACAAAGAAGAAAAAACAGTCGAAGTTCGAAATATTATTACCAAAGAAATATACACAGAATCCTACGACAAATTATTATTATCTCCTGGAGCAGAACCCTTCAGACCCAATATTCCAGGGATCGATTCCGATAAAATAATGACGCTACGCAATGTGGCCGATATGGACAGAATCATTGCAAAAACCAAAGATTTGAAAAATATTGCAGTAGTTGGTGGTGGTTTCATTGGATTGGAAGTAGCTGAAAATTTGGTTGAAAAAAAACTGAACGTCACGGTTATCGAATTGGGAAACCAAGTGATGGCTCCTGTGGATTTTGAGTTTGCCAAAATGGTACAACATCACGCAGTTGCCAAAAAACTGAATATTCTAATCAATACTGGTGTTGAAGCTTTTGAGGACAAAGGCAACCAAATTGAATTGAAATTAAATAATGGAAAAACCATTTTGGCCGATGCTGTTGTGTTTGCCATTGGCGTAAAGCCTGAAAATGGATTGGCAAAAGCTGCTGGACTGGAAATAGGTGTTACGGGCGGAATTGTAGTGAACGATTTTATGCAAACGGCTGACCCGAATATTTATGCCGTTGGCGATGCTGTCGAAGTTTCGCATTACATCAATCAAGCCAAAGTATTGATTCCATTGGCTTGGCCAGCCAATCGTCAAGGGCGAATTGTGGCTGACAATATTACAAGAGGAAACAAAATTCCCTATTCAGGAACTTTGGGAACTTCCATAATCAAATTCTTCGATTTGACTGTGGGAGCAACAGGACTGAACGAAAAATTATTGAAACGTTACAATATTCCTTACAGAACTGTGACCGTTACCCGACCTAATCACGCCAGTTATTATCCAGGTGGCACAAATATTGTCTTAAAAATGAATTTTGCCGAAGATGGAACCATTTTAGGCGCTCAAGCTTTGGGACAAGAAGGTGTTGACAAGCGAATCGATGTGATTGCTACCGCAATAAAAGGAAATTTAACGATTTATGATTTACAAGAAATTGAAATTGCCTATGCTCCACCTTATAATTCAGCCAAAGATCCTGTAAATATTCTGGGTTACGTTGCCGAAAATATGTTGAAAGACGATGTGCGATTCATCAATTACGACCAATTAGACGATTATCTTGCAACTGAAAATGCCGTTCTTATTGATGTTAGAACCAAAACAGAATTCGACAACGGAGCTATTCCGAATGCTATCAATATGGATGTGGATACCTTTAGAGAAAATCTCGATTTTTTCGACAAGAATAAAAAATATGTGATTTACTGCCAGATTGGTTTGAGAGGGTATTTGGCACAACGAATTTTGAGAAATAACAATATATATTCGGTAAATTTGAATGGAGGATATGGATTGTGGAAACCTGTGAATAGTTGATTTTATTGATTAATGCGAATCAAAAAACTATTATTCTTAGGGTTAGACCTAACAGGTTTTAAAAACCTGTTAGGTCTGTATTGCGAATCTAAAAGTTATAAATTCAACTCTTGACTCGAATGATTAATAATTTCAATTGGGTTAGTTCGATAATCAAACCATTTTATGTTTTCATTTCTTTTGAACCAAGTGAGTTGTCTTTTGGCAAATCTTCGGGTGTTTTTCTTGATTTCTTCGATGGCAAATTCCAAGGAGATTTCGCCTTCAAAATACTGAAACAATTCTCTGTAACCAACGGTTTGCAAAGCATTCAGGTTTTTGTGTGGGAATAGTTTTTTGGCTTCCGCCAATAAACCTTCGGTCATCATAAGATCAACCCGCTGGTTAATTCTATCATAAATGACGCTTCTTTCGGCTTCCAAACCAATGAGAATAGGAGTGAAGTCTCGAATGTTTTTCTTTTGATTTAAAAAGGTAGAATAGGGTTTCCCAGAACCGATACAAACTTCCAAAGCGCGCATCATTCGTTGTGGATTTTCTTTGGCAACGACTTCAAAATAATTAGGGTCTCGTTTTTCTAATTCGGTTTGCAAATAGTCAATTCCCTGTTTTTCATAGTTGGAAGTGACTTCCTCACGAACCCAAGCATCAATTTCGGGAAAATCGTCAAAACCTTTCAAGACAGCGTCCACATACAATCCTGAACCGCCAACGAGGACGACATAATCGTTGGTTAGGAATAATTCGTCTAATTTCGCAATAGTTTCTTTTTCGAAATCGCCAACGGTATAATTCTCGAAAATAGATTTGTTTTGGATGAAATGGTGTTGGGCTCCAGCCAATTCTTCGGTTGTGGGAACTGCGGTGCCAATTTGCATTTCCTTGAAAAATTGCCGACTGTCGCAAGAAATAATGTCACAACGGAAATGTTGTGCCAAAGCGATACTCAAGGAAGTTTTTCCTATGGCAGTCGGTCCAACGATGGTAATTAGGTACTTCATATTTTTTAGCCCCGATAGCAGTGGAAATCCTTTTCTTTTTTTTCTTTAAAAAAAGAAAAGATTGGAACGAATTGCTTCGCCAGTTCGGCTTTCAGCCTCGGGTGCGGGATTAGCTCCTAAAAAAAATTAAAACTTTATCACTTTCAAGGTTTTACTTTTACGCATATAAGCTTGAATTATATTTCGAGTATCTCGGTTGTTTTGCATTGGAACAAGGATGTTTTTTAGGATGTCGATATGTGTAATTTGGTAATTCAAATCATAAAAAGCATAGCCTTTGTAAATTCCGTTTTCTATCAAAACGGCACTGTGTTCGCTGCTGTTTCTGCCCCTGTCAACGAGTATCATACTTTCATTTTCAAAACTGTTTTTATCAATAAATTCCTGAACTCTTTGATTGTACTCTTCGGGTAAAATTTTACCAATACAAGCGCCGTCACATTCCTTTATTTTATATTGAAAACATTCCTTTTTGGTGATGTACAATCCTGTAAATTTTTGGCATAATTGATAATGCGATGTAATTCTGAATAAAGCATTTTTGGCTTCTTGGATGGACGCATAAGAGGTAATTTCCTTTTTTCGCCCATCGGCTTTCTGCAAAATTAAATTCAAATAGCCATTTTCATCTTTCTCAGCGTATAGTGCAAACTGAAAAATACTCTTTCTCTGCGCCCGATTAAGCATTGGTTTGTTGATTTTTATCTCTTCGCTTTCTTTCAATAAAGCAATGAGTTCGCTGCCCGTTTCATCATAAGTTACGGTGTAAACTTCGGTCTGAATTTTCTTGCATTTGGTTGTGGTTCCTGTAAAATGCTGATTAATGCGTTTTTTTATGTTACGGCTTTTGCCAATGTAAATGAGCTTTCCTTTTTCGTCGTGAATGTAATAGACACCCGTTCTAGAAGGCATACTTTCTACAATATCTAATAATTTGGGGGCAATTCCTTTTTGGATTTCAAATTTGATGTGTTCTTTGACGATTTCTTTACTCAAATCTTTTTCTAAAAGCATTTTGAACAACTTCACGGTTGCCATAGCATCTCCGCTCGCACGATGTCTGTCAGCCATTGGGATTCCCAAAGCGCGAACCAGTTTTCCCAAACTATGCGAAGGTTGTTCGGGCAATAATCTTTTGGATAATTCGACTGTACAAAGCGTTTTTACATTAAAATCATAACCCAAACGGCGGAATTCAGTACGAAGTATTCGGTAATCAAAATCGGCATTGTGAGCTACCAAAACACTGTCATTGGTCATTTCGATAATGCGTTTGGCGACTTCAAAAAATTTGGGAGCCGATCGTAACATTGCGTTATTAATACCTGTAAGTTTTACCACAAACGGCTGAATCGGAATTTCGGGATTGACCAAACTGATGAACTGATCCACGATTTCGTGACCGTCAAATTTATAGATGGCAATTTCAGTAATTCCTTCTTCGTTGAATTGTCCTCCGGTGGTTTCTATGTCGAGTATGCAGTAAATTTTGTTTAAGGTTTAAGGTTTAAAAAAGTTTAAAATTGTTTTAACGATTACCAAAGATACTACTTCCT
>Ga0316612_1000324_pt1 | contig 15816 bp, 13 predicted proteins | sample MIS2016226_MG_FD_207676 | JGI IMG/M metagenome (GOLD analysis project Ga0316612, IMG submission 207676) | Microbial mat bacterial communities from Middle Island sinkhole, Lake Huron, Michigan, United States - MIS.2016.226 | ecosystem: Environmental > Aquatic > Freshwater > Lake > Sediment... | reverse complement strand
CATTTGCATCAGTAGTGCAAGCTTCCTTTGATTTAGCCAGACACTTGCATCAGCGGTGCAAGCCTCACTTAATTTAATCACACATTTGCATCAGCGGTGCAAGCCTACCTTTGTTTTATCACACAATTGCATCAGGGGTGCAAGTTTACCTTGATTTTATCACACGTTTGCAACAGTGGTGCAAGCTTCCCGGAAAACAAATTTAGGTTTGCTATGGGATGCAGGTATTTGTAAACATTTATGGGGGCTTTCAGGAACAATTTTAGGCTGATGTAGCTTAGTATTACAAATTGAATTTTATCTTTGAAAATATATTCGGAAAAACATTGTATAAAACCAAAAACACTTAATTTTACTCTAAACTTGTGTTGATACTTTTTTTAATTGACTGAAAATTAATGCTTGTTATAAAACCCATTTAAATATGAAAAAAACTTTTGGCTTATATTTTCATCCCGAAACCAGCAAGCAGTTAACTGGTCTGTCGCCCTTGAAATCTGTCAATGATTTTATACAAAACCGGGACAGCATACAACGCAAAAGCACAATCCCATTAACAAAAGTTGATTTTACTGAGTTTTTATCGGTTCATACTGTGGCTTATGTAAATGGGTTGATTTCCCTTTCGCAAAACAAAGAACCCGAAACTGAGCCGAAATATAGCATCGAATGCGAAAACCTCTACGATTTCCTGCCGGGTTTTGAATATAGCCTGGGCGGTTTTTATGCTACCATTGACCTAATGAAAAAAGGCATCCTCGATAGGGCGTACTGTTACAGTTTGCCGGGACACCACGGCTATCCCGACTTTGGACATGGCTATTGCCTGCTTAACCCTATGGCGGCCGGTGTACGGTATGCCCAAAAGAACGGTTTCCATAATATTCTTGTGGTTGATTGGGATTTCCATCATGGCGATGGAACGCAAACCATATTCGAGAACGACCCTTCGGTATATCACATCAGCATTCACAATGCCGTTGATTTATATATGAGCATGATGAGGGCCACAAACCTGGGTTTCACAACATACGGGAAAAAGGTTGGGCATTGCAATATCCCGCTTATGGATAGGCGTTTGGGCGAAGCATTTTATATGACCGAATTGGGCGACGAGTTCTCGGGTGAATTGTACAATGCTTCAAACTGCCTGCATGTTTTTTATTCCGCTTTGCAGGAACTGCCATTCGATCCCGATATGATATTTATTTTCGATGGCCACGATTCGCATAAGGACGATCTGGGCGAAGCGGTTACCGATTGGGGCGACAAGGATTTTGCTTTCCTGGCCAAAACTGTGCTGGATGTTGCCAATAAATTTGGATGCCCTGTTGTTTCAAGCCCTGCCGGTGGCTATAATGTAGAGACCTTGCAACGGCTCACCAAATTGCATTGTCAGATATTAGAAGAATATTGATGCATAACCGACTACAAAATAGTTATTTAAACCATAAAAACAATTTATTATGCCTGACATGGACAAGACCAAAGAAGAACTCATACAGGAGTTAATTGAATTAAGACAGCAACATTATGCATTAAAAACGGAGTACGATCAGAAAAAAAGTGAAAATGAAAAAGCGATTGCTGATTTAAAAATGGCTGAAGCAAAAATCTATGATGTATCTCAAATTTTATTAGGATATAGCCTTGATATCAGGACTCATCTGAATGGTGTAATTGGTTTTACTGATTTATTAAAAAAGGGTGGTCAAAAGAAAGAAGTTCAAAAAGAATTTTTAGAACTTATCGCAAACATTAGTGAATCTGTATTGTATGAATTCATTATGATGGGAAGTCTTTGCTTTCTGTCAATGCAAAAGATAAGTATTAATCCTACAGAAACCGTTATTAATGAACTTATCAAAAATATTTTCACTGATACTGTGCAAAAGGCAAAGTCTAAAGGAGTTGATTTCAAATATACAAATTCGCTATCTTTTATTGAATCAATTATCAGAACTGATTCATCCTTACTATCCGATATTTTCTACAACCTTATACATTATATCCTTGACCAGGAACGAATAAATAACGGCTCAATTGAACTTGGGTACTCTTTAAAGAAGGGAAGCACAAATATAGTTGGCGAACCTGTAAATCCTTCTGTTCTTGAATTTTCCATTAAGATTAACGGGGATTGGAAATCAAATTATGTTCAGGCTGATATATCCGATTCTTTTAATAGCACAACCGATAATAATAAAAGTTGGCAATGGTACAACGAACTATCGCTTGCTAAGGGGTATATTGAATTGCTTGGAGGTAAAACATGGGTGCAAAATGAGGAAGGAAACTGTCTAATCCTTTATTTTACAATTCCTTATATTCACGACGAAAATTTATACTGCAATTTGCCTGATATATTTAAGCCCAAAGAAAAAATGAGTTGGAAGCAGGAAGAAGCTATAATGGAGGTGGCGAAGAGCCTGAAACGGCTTAAAATATTATTGGTGGAAGATTTCGTAGGTGGGGCGAATTTAGGTGAAAGACTTCTTAAAACACAAAACCACGAAGTAATACGTGCCAAAAATGGAGCAGAAGGGGTTGAAGTTTTTCGTAACAGCCTGGATATTGATCTGATATTAATGGATATCCAAATGCCGATAATGGATGGTTTTCAGGCAACCCAACAAATACGCGAGTTTGATAAAGAAGTAATTATAATAGCCTTGACTACAGAACATTGGGTTAATAGCTGGAAACAAGCTATTGAAGTTGGAATGAATGGTTACCTCCATAAACCAATAAATGTTGCTGAATTATCGGCTATATTGATTAAGTATTTTGGGAAATAAAGTTAAATGGAGAGTATATAAATCAAAAACAACCTTAAAACCTATTACCATGAAAAAGTTTTCCTTTCTGATAACCATTTTCTTATTGGCTGGCTGTACATCAACAATTAATTCGGTAATTGATCCTTCCCATCAAACAAAGAAGTACGAAAGCCCAATGATTGCAATCCTTTACGAATATGGCTCCACCTACGATTTTTCGTCAAAGTTAAAGAAGAAATTAGAATCTCATTTTTACGAAGATCATAAGACTATCGAGATCATTATGGTTGAGAACAAAAAACAAGAATTAAAGATAGAAGACAACAATGAAACCCAAGATAGAATTTACTCATACATTGAGGAAAACGATAAAGACTTAGCAATAATCATAAAACCTACATCCCTGCATTTTGTAGGTTACTCATTGAGGTATGGGGAATACGAAATAATTGCCTTTGAAACCAGGACAAACAAAGTAATTTGGAAATCGGAATTTGATTTTGAAACCCTTTTCGGTGCCTACACCGTGGTTGATAAAGTAGCGGGACAAATTTACTCGACACTAAAATCTGACCATATACTATAATTATCTCGAAACGATGAATTTTCAGTTGAGCTATTTAATCCCGAAAGTGTAAATAGCCATTCTTTGCCACACATACATATAACTTACACAATTCACATGTAACCTGATACCTGAATCGCATCCACAATAGCTACAATATGGGAATCTTGAATTGGCTCACCAAACTAAACTTTCGTTTATTACGGGAGTATTAACGAATAACCGATTGCAAAATAATTATTAAAACCATAAAGGCGATTTATTATGAAAGACATGGACAAAACCAAAGCCGAACTCATCCAAGAGTTAGAGGAAATAAGGCAACAACACAATTGCTTACAAGCCGAGTACAATCGGGAAAAAAGTGAATATGAAAAAGAGATTGACGATTTGAAAATTACCTTAGAAAAAGCTGATGCAAAAAGCTATTCTCTGTCTAAAATCTTTCAAAATTATACACATGAATTCAGGGCCCCATTGGGTGGTTTATTGGGGCACACTGATGTATTGAAAGATTTCTTCGAAACAAATGAAGAACAAAAAGAATATTTAGAGATAATTGCATCCAGCAATAAATCTTTATTGCAAATTTTAAATATGGGGATAGATCATTGCAGATTGGAATTGGGACTAACAACAATTGATCTTACAGAAACAGCTATTAATGAACTTACTAGTGGTGTTTTCTCTGCCTATATGCAAATGGCTAAGTCTAAAGGAATTGATTTCAAATATGTATATCCGCTATCATTCAATGAATTTATTATTAAAACAGATTTTTTGATTCTATCCAGAACATTCCATATCCTTATAAATTGTATTCTGGAATCCCTAAATAATGGCTCATTTGAACTTGGGTACTCTTTAATGAGGGGAAGCACGAACATAGTTGAAGAACCTGTAAATCCTTATGTTCTCGAATTTTTCGTAAAAGGTAAAGGTAATTGGCAATCAGATTATGATCCAATTGATTTATCCACTTATTTCAACAACACAAGCGATAAATTTGGAAGTTGGCACTTGAACAACGAACTATCGCTTGTTAAGCCATATATTAAATTGCTTGGAGGTAAAATATGGGCGCAAAATGGGGAAGGAAATAGTTTAAGTGTTTATTTTACGATCCCTTACATGCACAACGAAAATTTATCGCAAGATGCCAGCAACAATTAAACCCAACGAAGAAATGAGCCTACAGCAGGAACAAGTTATAATAGAGGCAGCGCGGAATCTGGAACCTCTTAAAATATTATTGGTGGAGGACAATCATTGTGGAATGAGATTATTACCTACATTCTTCAAAGAATTTAACCACGAAGTAATCCTTGCCTATAACGGTGAGGAAGGAGTTGAGGTTTTTCGTAAGAGGCCGGATATTGATTTGATACTTATGGATATACAAATGCCAATAATGAATGGTTTTGAGGCAACCCAACAAATCCGCGAGTTTGATAAAGAAATTATCATAATAGCTCTGAGCGCAGGACCTAGGTTAAAGTTTGAAAAACATGCAATTGAAATAGGAATGAATGATTACCTCCAAAAACCTTTTAAACTTGCTGAAATATTGGCATTGTTGCTGAAGTATTTTGGGGAATAAGCTTATAAAAATCACTAAGAAACAAGCGATAATCCATTACCCATGAACCTAATCCTAACCAATTACGGCCATAAATTTATTACTGAGCAATTGAAGTCTTTGCCCGAACCGGAATTATTGACCAACCCGAAATTGGTAATCCTGAAACAGGTTTTATCGGAGAAGGCTATTGAAATCCCAGCAACAGGCATTTATGAGGAATTAGTTGAAACGGGCTATCTGGAAATCAACAACACTTTGGAGTTAAGCGAAATAGAATTCAGATATAAAACCAATCCTTTGGATAACATTACCCGGATTGTGTTTGAATTTACTACCGAATGCAATTTTAATTGTGCTCACTGCCGCAATGGATCCATGGACAAAAACACGGAAACCGATATTGAAAAACTGAAATCGGTTGCCGATGCTTTCGTTTTGCTCAACATTAACAGGTTCGATTTTATCGGCGGCGAGGTTTCCAAATATGGTAATGGCTGGCTACAATTGGCAAAATATATCAATCAGAATTTTGATAAAACCATTACCGTTTTCACCAATGGCTGGTGGCTCGAAAAGACGGATTTTGAAGCAGCTGGTAAACATTACACTAACGATTTGGAGTATTTGTCAGACTTGAAACTGCATGGCATAACCCATATTTTGTTCAGCATTGATGGGCACGAGGAGCAGCACGATAAATCACGGAAACACCATGGGCTTTACCACAAAATCATTTCTTCCTTTGAAAGGATAAAACGTAGCGGGATTGAACCACGGATTTCGGCACTTCTCGATGATAACCTCGACGGTAGAACTATTAAATCGTTCGTGGATATTGCAAACCGCATCTACAATTTTCCGGAAAGCATGGACGCTGAAGAGAAAGTGCATAGTTTGATTCAAGACCAAACCAACCAATTCAGCAACTTTATTGATATTGGCAGTGCCGTAAACCTCAAAAAAAAGAAATATAAAATAAGCGAAATCCCTTTAAACCTAATGCGTTGCAAGGCTTTTTACAGGCCGTGGCCAAGTTTGAAAATAAAAGCTAATGGCAACCTCTCGGTATGCCCGCTGCTTGATGCCGGCGATGGATATGGAAACATCCACAACACAAACATCGTGGAAATTTTAAACAGTTTCCAACAAACATTTGTATATAAACTGCACGCCGACAATAAAATAAGCGAATATCTGAAATATCTCGACACAAATATTTTTGGGGAATATTTCGACCACATTTGCTCTGTTCGGGTAATATTGACCTTGTTGGCAACTCACCTAAACGAAGTGGAAACCATAAACAGCGAAACAATTTTAAAAATAAACCGTAAGATTGCAGAATATTCCGGCCATCTTGAAGCAGGAAAATAATCCAAGACAATGTACCAAATCCGCCCCTGGCTTTTTATAGGCAAATACCGCGAAACCTTAGATCTACAATTGCTTAAAATTCATGGGATCGGCGCCATGCTGCAATTAGCCGAACTTGTAGAGCAACCGCAAATTCAGAGCTTGTTCCTCGCTGTTGATGATGGTATTCCACTTCCTTCTGAAATGCTAAAAGCAGGCATTGAATTTATAAAAACAAACCAAAACGAAGGGCGAAAAGTTCTTGTGGCGTGTGGTGCGGGCATTAGCCGATCGGCTGCGTTTGCAATTGCCGCACTGAAAGAAATTGAACACCTGACTTTGCTGGAAGCCTACCGGGAAATAAAGCAAAACCATCCTGAAACCATGCCACATCCTGCAATATGGCAATCGCTGTGTGTGTATTATGGAGTAGAGGTTCCTTATTCCAGTTTGTTACGGGCAGCCAAGTTTTAAGCTTCGGGAAGTCGTCTGCAAATTCAATCCTGATCATAAGTTTCCAAATTAATATTTGATTTAAAAACTCCGAAAACAGCTTCAATCCCGAAATCAAGTTTAGCATATAGGAAAAGATGCGTATTTTTACCCCGAAAGCATTGAAAGCAAGCAAGCAGATACTTTAAACGGAAATATGCAATCAGATGATAATACACCGCAGCAATCTGGCGTTTTACCAGAAAAACAATCAATATGCAAGAGAATGGATTCGCGTTAGATTTTGGAAGCAATTTATCCTCTTTATGGGATCATGAAGAAGGATTGGTAAAAAACTATAAACGAAATTATTACATATAATTCTTCACTTACCTGATCTTATTTCCTGCCCTTTCAGAAACTTTGTACTTTAACCTTAGCAACTAAAAAATATCCATTTGGCCCCCGAAACACTAACACCCGAACAATTCCTTTTATTGTCTTTACGCCTTCCTGTTATTGATGTGCGCTCGCCAGGCGAATTTTTGCAGGGACATATTCCCTACGCACACAATATCCCTTTATTCGACAACGACGAACGCGCCAGGGTTGGGACAACTTATGTGAAAATCGGCAAAGATCCGGCAATAGAACTTGGTAAAATCATTGCTGGCGAAAAGACCGATTATTACCTGAATGCTTTAGAAAAAGTTTCACCTGAGAAAATAGTATTGCTGCATTGCTGGCGCGGCGGCATGAGGAGCGCAAAAATAGCTGCATTTTTTGCTGAATCGGGCTATAAGGTTTTTGTCCTTGAAGGTGGTTATAAGGCGTATCGCGGATATATCAGGAAGCAGTTTTCGTCGGGCAGGAAGATTTTCCTTATTGGTGGCTATACAGGTTCTGGTAAAACGGCGATTCTTAAAGAAATCGGACAATCAGGCCATCAGATTATTGATCTTGAAGCCTTGGCCTGTCACAAAGGATCGAACTTCGGGCATCTTGGCCAACTTACGCAGCCCACAACCGAACAATTCGAAAACGATCTTTACTTCCAATGGTCAAACCTCGAACCTTTAAAACCATTGTGGCTCGAACATGAGAGCATGAAAATCGGGAATGTTGTTCTTCCAAATACGTTTCATGAAGCCATGCTGGCAAGCACTTTGTTTTTTATCGAACTCCCAAAAGCGTATCGTATACAGCGACTTGTAAACGAATACGCCTGTTTTGAGAAACCTGTGTTGCAATCTGTTCTGGAGCATCTTGGGGTTTATATGGGCGCATACCAATCGCGCGAAGCACTTCTGGCATTACAAAACAACGATTTTGAAAAAGTTGCCGAATTAACACTGGTTTATTACGACAAACTTTACGAAAATTCCCTTTCGAGAAAACCGGTAAAGAAAATTGTAAAAGTACCTTTGCAGTCCGGAAGTGTGGAAGAACATGCGAATAATATTCTAAACTATTGGATTAAAAAACTTGAAAGTCAATAAAAAAAACACAAACATAACCTTTCCATATTGACAGCAATTTACAAAACAAGACGAAATATATAACACATTTGAATTCACGGTATTAATCTTAGTAGATGTAGTAACAAAAAAAATAAATGTAATTTTGCGTAATCAAATAAAAGCAATGGAAGAGAATAAAAATATAAAATTTCCACCTCCTAATTTAGCGAATAAAACGACCTTTATTGCAACGGAGCCAGTGGATTCTGGCGATGGAACCGAGAAAGAAACCATTGACGAGAAAGTGTCGTTTGTAATGGAAAAACCATTTGATCCCACTTTAATCAAGATGGAAACCAAAACTCCTTCGATGGATACGCTTATAAAACGTATCAGAAGCAAGAGTATTCAAATGGACACTTCGAATTATTTTCAGCGTCAGGATGATTTGTGGGATAGAGGAAAGCAAAGTAGACTTATAGAATCCATTCTGATTCGTTTTCCGCTACCGGCTTTCTTTTTTGATGCTACCAATGATAATAATTGGTTAGTTGTTGATGGTCTTCAAAGGCTAAGCAGTATTCGCAATTTTGTTATAGAAAAAACCTTAAAACTTACTGAACTTGAATTTTTAACACACTTAAACACTAAAGGCTGGGATGATTTATCTGAAGATCTTCAAAGGGTAATTGAAGAATCGCAGGTTGTTATTTATAAAATAATGCCAGGTACACCTAGCGATGTTAAGTTCAATATTTTCAAAAGAATCAATACAGGTGGGTTAACTTTAGAATCGCAGGAAATCCGTCATGCTCTCTTTCAAGGTATCCCTTCCAACTTCATTACTAAACTAGCACGAACTAAAGAATTTCTGGAAGCCACTGAAAACAGAATTGCAACGCATCGAATGTTAGATCGTGATTTTGCCAATCGTTTCTTAGCTTTCTATCTACTTGGGTTCGAAAACTATGGCTCAAAGGAATTTGGACAAGATTTGGATACCTTTATGAGTAAAGCAATGGCGAGCCTGTATGAAAAGACAGAGGATGAATTGGATAAGATTTTAAAAGATTTTTCGGTTGCAATGCGATTAAGCAAATTGATTTTTGGTAAAGAAACATTCAGGAAAGTTTATAATTCCTACAAACGCCTCCCTCCAATAAACAAGGCGCTTTTTGATGCGATATCAGCACAGTTTGCATTATTGGACGTAAACAAAATAATTGAATTGAAGGCAAACAAAAAGGAATTCAAATCTATTTTACGCGATTCCTTAAAAAATGACAATGTGTTTTTTACTTCTGTAACCAGTTCTACTGGTGACCGGAACAGGGTAATGTATCGCCATCAAAAAATCAAGGAACTCATAAACCATGTAATTCATAACCAAAATGATTAAGTCAATCGAGTTGAAAAACTTCAAATCAATAAAAAAGAAGCATTTCCTTTTGCGCAACTTAAATATCTTATTAGGCTTGAATGGCCAGGGAAAATCTTCCTTTATCCAATCACTCTTGGTTTTGAGGCAATCCGATAAACTGAATCAAGGCGAATTAAAGCTTAATGGCGGTGAAAATGGCTTGGTAAATATTGGCACAACCAAGGATGCCCTTTATCAATACAGCAGCAATAACGACCTTTCTCTGACCCTTCAGTTTCAGGATTCCGATCCGTTTATAATGACTTTTGATTACAAGATTGATGCCGATATTTTTAAAATGAAAAATCAAATAACACACTATTTGACAAATAATAGCAATCAACCTTTATTTAGCAGCAACTTCCAATACCTTAATGCGCAAAGAATAGAGCCAAAATCAATAAATATTACAAGTTATAGTAATGTTGTTGAAGCCAGCAATATTGGTAAATATGGTCAGTACACTGCTCATTATATCGAAATAAGAGCTAATGAACCTGTACTATTCGAAAACATACTCCATAAAGATTCAATTACTTTTGATTCATTTACGGGAAAAAAAACTGTTGATAATACTTTGATCAATCAAATTAATCTTTGGTTGGGTGAAATTTCCCCAGGGGTAAATGTGAAGACCACTAAAATATCATCAGATTACATATTGTTGGAATATACTTTTAGGCAACCTACATACGGCAACACAAATAATTATAAACCCGAAAACGTCGGCTTTGGAATTTCCTATGCTCTTCATGTGGTTACTGCTTTGCTTTCAGCAAAACCTGGTCAGTTAATTATTATTGAAAACCCTGAGAGCCATATTCATCCACGTGGACAAGCTGAATTAGGTAAATTAATAGCCCTATTGTCGCACAACGATGTTCAGCTCATTATCGAAACTCACAGCGATCACATACTTAATGGAATACGGGTTAGCATTAAAGAACAACCTGAATTAAGGGAAAGAACTATTCTGTTTTATTTTGAAAAGGTCGTAAATGAAAGCGAACAATATTCTCAAATAACTGATATTAAGATTGATAAAAATGGAACACTAAGTAAATATCCGGAAAATTTGCTTGATGAGTGGAGTAACCAACTATCAAAACTTATTTAGTCTATGGAATTATTATTTAATGAGCTGAGCATCATTTCTCCATCGGCAGATAAATTCGCTGCAAACGCAAAGATGAAATTGTTCTCTGAAACAGTGGCAACAGCAAGGGTGAGAGGATTCAGGAATATTCGTTCGCATTTTGATTCGCATCAAATTGAACTTGCTGGAGACTATACCCTTTATAACTGGTTAACCAACAAGGATGTCTCGGAATTATACCGCAACAACCTTTATGGAATGATTGTTCTGCCATTTATTGACGAGGATGATGATGAAATCGAAGCCAGGTTTATTGAAGCAAATTACTTTTTTGAAGATGCAGCAAATGGGATAGCAAAAACCGAATGTTTAGGGATAGCATCTGCCCATCTATATGAAACCATTTGTATCAGCCTACAAAGCAACCAAGCTTGGAAGAATAATGGTTTAAATATTTCGATTGAGGCAAATAATAATATACAGATAGAAACCGTAGCTAACGTATTTTCAAAAGGGTGTTTTGAGATTCCCACAATATTGAATCTTGCTGAGGGATTGGGAACTGTTAATTTGCAATTATCCATTTTAGCTCCTGATAATAAATTTATCCATTTAGCTGACCACCACGGGCAAAAAGAATTAAAAGCATTTTGGAATAGACTTAAAAACAATCCCTATGTTATTGAAGGTCGTTCCACCAATTGGGGTGGCCGACGGTTCATAAGAAATTTTGATAGAAATGGCGTGGTGGAGATTGTACTTGTTGACACCGAAAGGCAATATGCTTTATGGGTGCAAACAACTGGAAGGAATTTGAGGGAAACCCAAGCTATTGCTGAGTTATTATGTGAAAGATATTCTTAGTTGGCAAAATTAGACAGATTAAAATCATATCCCCAAACTTCATTTTCGAAATTTATTCACCTTCGAAATTTTAATAAAAATAACCTAAGACTCTCATAGCTTAAGACTTCTCTGAACCAGATTGTTTTGTTAACAATTAAACAAATTGGGTAAATAATAGTGATTAAAACCATCCTCCATGCAAGACCCCATTTACCTCGATTATAACGCCACCACCCCGATTGATCCGGAGGTTGAAGCTGCTATGCGGCCTTACCTCAACACCTATTTTGGCAACCCTTCGAGCCGCTATAAATTTGGGATAGATACCCGAAAAGCTGTAGAACTTGCCCGTTCGCAGGTTGCTGCCTTGATTGGTGCTTCGCCCGACGAAATTGTTTTTACAAGTGGTGGGTCCGAATCGGATAACCATGCCTTAAAAGGTGCAGCTTTTGGCTTGCGACACAAAGGGAACCACATAATTGTTTCTACCATCGAGCACCCTGCCATACTCGAAGTTTGTACCTGGCTTCAAAAACAAGGCTTTCAAATCTCCTTTCTGCCGGTTGATTCCAGGGGCATGGTCGAATTAGCCAAACTCGAAAGTTTGATCATCCCGCAAACCATTTTAATTTCGGTAATGCATGCCAACAACGAAATTGGAACCATTCAACCCATTGCCGGATTATCTGCTATTGCACATCGTTACAACATTCTTTTCCATACCGATGCAGCCCAGTCAGCCGGAAAAATAAAGATTGATGTCAATGAATTAGGTGTTGACTTACTTACTTTGGCAGGCCATAAATTGTATGCACCAAAAGGTATTGGAGCTTTGTACATCCGCACAGGCGTGGTTCTCGACAACCTGATACATGGTGCCGGACAGGAACATAATCTCAGGGCAGGAACTGAAAATATCCTGGAAATAGTCGGTTTTGGTAAAGCTGCCGAAATTGCAAACCGCGATTTGTCCAAAAATCAGGAACACCAAAAAGCAATGCGCAACCTGCTTTACGATGAGTTAGTGGGCAAAATCACCAATATGCATCTCCATACAATTCTGGATTTAAGCCTACCCAATACACTGAGCGTTGCTTTTAAAGGGATTCCTGCCGATACATTACTTTCAAACCTGCCGGGTTTGGCGGCTTCGGCTGGAGCAGCTTGTCATCCGGCTGGAGTTACAAGTTCGCATGTGCTGGTTGCAATGGGTGTTCACACCGAATATGCCATGGGTACCATCCGACTTTCGACTGGCAAATATTCTACCGAAGACGAAATGAAATCGGCTGCCACTTTACTGTCCGAGGCGTATAATTCCATTGTTTTGCCGCAAAAAAGCCATAAAGTTCAGCCCTCAGGCGATAAAATAAAACTTACACAATTTACACACGGGCTGGGTTGTGCCTGCAAAATGCAGCCTGCCGATTTGGAAAAAGTGCTCCGAAAACTGCCTCAATCCACCGACCCAAATGTATTGGTTGGCCATTCTTCTGCCGACGATGCTGCGGTGTATCTGGTAAATCCGGAACAGGCCATTGTACAGACCCTCGATTTTTTCACCCCCATTGTGGACGACCCTTACGATTTTGGGGCAATTGCCGCAGCAAACGCCTTGAGCGATATTTACGCCATGGGCGCAAAGCCTTTGTTTGCGCTCAATATTGTTGCTTTTCCCGTTCAGCGGCTTCCACTCGAAGTGTTGGAAAAAATATTGCTAGGTGCTGCTGACAAGGCCACCGAAGCCGGAATAAGTATAATTGGAGGTCATAGCATCGACGATACCGAGCCTAAATTCGGGATGTGCGTTACAGGTTTGGTGCATCCCCAAAAAGCCTGGAAAAACATTGGTGCCCAACCCGGTGATGTCCTTATCCTCACAAAACCCTTGGGAACTGGCATAATTTCCACTGCTGTTAAAAGCGGTTTAGCCGATGAAAATGCCGCTGCCGAAGCTTGCTTCTGGATGAAACAATTGAACCGCAAAGCTTCACAGGTATTCTTGAATTTTCAGGTAAATGCTTGTACCGACATTACTGGCTTCGGCCTGGCCGGACATCTGAGCGAAATGACTCGTGGCAGCGAGGTAAATGCCGAAATCAGTTTTGCTGCCCTGCCTTTCATGAAACATGTGAAAGAACTCGCTTTTGCAGGTGCCATTCCAGGTGGGACTTACAAAAACCTCGATTTTTATAAAGAGTGGATCCAATGGGAAGCTTTACTATCGGAAACCGAAAAACTCATGTTTTGTGATGCACAAACTTCCGGCGGGCTTTTGGTTGCCTTACCCGAAAAACAGGCAGTCCAGGCTTTGCACGAACTAAAATTACAAGGCATTGAAAATGCAGTTATCATAGGCAGGATCACCGAAAAAGGGAATGGTTTCATCCATGTTGTTTAATTGCGTTTTCCGCTTCAAATGCCAAACTTCAAACTACATATTATTCGCTTTTTTAAAAAATCAAAAGCTTGGTTTCACACGCTGTCTCCGCTTAAAAAGCGGATTGGGGTTGTTATTCTGGCTTTGATAACGATATTCCTATTCTCAGATTTACTTTTCCCAGTCCGCACCAATATCCAATATTCAAAACTTATCCTTTCCCGCGATGGAAAATTGCTTAATGCCTCCCTGTCCTCCGACCAACAATGGCGTTTAAAAACCGGCATCAGCGAAGTAAACCCACTGCTAATAAAAACAATAATTTATAAGGAAGATCGCTGGTTTCGCTATCATTTTGGGGTTAACCCAATAGCAATTACACGGGCTGTTTGGCAAAACCTCAGTTCAGGCAAAAGGGTTTCCGGTGCCTCCACAATCACTATGCAAGTGGTACGGATGTTGCAACCGCGCGAACGCACTTTTGCAAACAAACTTCTCGAATGTTTCAAAGCAACCCAACTCGAACTTCATTATTCAAAAAATGAAATCCTCGAAATGTATATCAACCTTCTGCCTTACGGCGGAAATATACAGGGAATTAAAGCCGCTTCTTTTCTGTATTTCGGCATGGAACCCGAAGCCTTAAGCCTGGCGCAAATTGTTACCCTGGCCATTATCCCCAATAACCCCAACCACCAACGACTTGGGATAAACAATAACAACATTGTAAAATCACGGAACTATTGGTTGAAAAAATTAGGTCGAAGCGGCATTTTCGATGCATCGGCTTTGTCCGATGCCTTGCAGGAACCGCTTACTGCAAAACGATGCGAAGCCCCCAAACAAATACCTCACCTTGCCCGTTTGCTTGCAAAAGCCTATCCCGAAAAATCTATTCTGGGCACATTTATTGACCCACAGATTCAGGATTTTGTCGAAAACACCCTGCGCAACGAGGTAAATATGTACCGCGGAATGGGCGTTGGCAATGCAGCCGTACTGCTTATCAACAACCGCACACATTCCGTTGTAGCCTATGCAGGTTCGGCCGGCTTCAACGAAAATCAGTTTCAGGGGCAGGTGGATGGGGTTACTTCACTCAGGTCGCCGGGCAGTGCGCTCAAACCTTTCCTTTATGCCCTTGCCATGGACAAAGGCCTTATTACCCCGAAAACCATTTTGCAGGATATACCACAAAATTTTAATGGTTACCGCCCTTTAAACTACGACGAAACTTTCCGTGGCCGGTTGCCCGCTTCACAGGCTTTGGCGCTTTCGCTCAATATCCCTGCCGTGGATTTGATGAACAGGCTGGGTGTGGATATTTTCAACGAAAAACTCAGCCGTGGCGGCCTTAAATGGATTGGCAAACACAAAAAAACACTTGGGCTTTCGGTTATTCTAGGAGGCTGTGGGGTCAGCCTTTTGGAACTTACCAACCTGTATTCCTGCCTGGCCAATGGTGGCATCAGGTTTCCGTTGCGCGTCACTACCTCCGACGAAACCAGCCCTATCGATACCCTTTTCAGCCCCTCTTCCGCCTACATGATAACCGAAATCCTCACCAGTTTAAAGCGTCCCGACCTGCCCAACAATTTCGATAATTCAGTAAACCTGCCGCATATCGCCTGGAAAACAGGCACCTCCTACGGTCGCCGCGATGCATGGAGCCTGGGTTATAACCCCGAATTTACCGTCGGCGTTTGGGTTGGCAATTTCGATGGCACCGGCATCCCCGAACTTTCGGGTGCCGATTTCGCTACGCCCATCCTTTTCAAAATATTCAACTACCTTTCCTTTAACCAAAAACACGATTGGTTCAAGCGTCCCGCAGGGCTTGATTTCCGCCTCATTTGCAGTGAATCGGGACTGCCTCCGTCCGAAACCTGCACCAACCTGGTG
>Ga0316612_1000322_pt1 | contig 16019 bp, 14 predicted proteins | sample MIS2016226_MG_FD_207676 | JGI IMG/M metagenome (GOLD analysis project Ga0316612, IMG submission 207676) | Microbial mat bacterial communities from Middle Island sinkhole, Lake Huron, Michigan, United States - MIS.2016.226 | ecosystem: Environmental > Aquatic > Freshwater > Lake > Sediment... | reverse complement strand
GGTTGTCTAGGTTCTTCGCGCTTTTCTTGTGGCGGGTTTGCTTCGCTTTCGCTCCGCTCTCCCTTCAGCGCTTTATTAAGTTACCAAGCTTACTTAGCTTTGTCAACCCCTTTTTTTGAAAAAGTTTGTTAAAACTTGCCCTTTTCCTTTGTATCCCAATTAGAGTAAGGCTTTCAATGCTAAATGCTTTTTGAATTGATTAGGATTTTGCCTGTTGAGTACTTGTGGGGCAAATTGTTTTGGTAAGATTGCAAGCATATTAAAGGAAATGTAAATCATTTCCTATGTGTTCTCAAAGAACTACCTAGGGACTTACGAGAAAATAAAATACCAATCCAGATTTCCCAGAATCGGTGGGGCGGCAAAGCCGCCCCACCGATTCTGGTTTTATATTTGGTACTTTATTAAGTCGCAAGTCCCCTACTCCCTTCCCAGTGAAAGGTTAGACGTTGCGCCGCAACGCTAATTCTTGGTTTTTAATGTCTATTTTGATACTGGGAAGGGAGTAGTTGCTATTTAGGACTAAGGTGATTGAGGAAGCGTTATATGTACATATCTAAAAGATGGGACACCAATAAAAAACCCTACCAAAAGGTAGGGTGAAATAATCGTTTTTACTTTGTCTCAAAATTTTGATTAGGAACAGTCAATGGCTTATAGATTGCCAAGCCACCAAATCAGACCATGCCCCGTAGAAGCTTCAAGGATTAGCAAAGAGACAAAGCCAATCATGGCAAGTCTGCCGTTCAACAATTCTGCGTAGGCTGTGAAACCAGCTTTGTCGGTATCATCAACATACATTTTGGGCTCAACTGCAAAGTTGTTTAGAACACCGCGTTCATCGACTCTATAACTGTTACTCATTGCTTTGTCCTTTGTTTAAGTTCCTTATGTAAAGAAATATAACAAAGTATTTCGAGATCTGAATCTAGCTAAAGGTATGGATGACGGTTTGGCTATGCCTATACAAAGAGGTATACAAAAAGATGGGCTTGGTATTGCTAAGCCCATCTTTTGAATTGTGTGTAGCAGTTTAAAAAGTACCTACGATCGCGCCAACGCAGCGATCGCATATATAAGGATGCTCGGTAGACTCACCGATATGGGTGGAGTAGTTCCAGCAACGGGGACACTTTTCGCCGTCGGCTTTGACGATCGCAATTTGTAAATTTGGAGCCTCTCCCTTAAAGTCAGCATCGGGTAAGCTATCGACAAGATCCACCTGTGACACGATAAAGAGATAGCGCAAATCTTCTCCTAACGAGGCTAGATAATCGCGTTGGGTTACATCGGAGGGAACTAGTAAAACCTTCGCTTCTAAGGGTGCGCCGATCAGCTTGCCATTTCTTGCAGTTTCTAAGACTTTGTTCACCTCAGAACGGACATGGCGTAAGTATTCCCATTTGTCGGCTAATTCGGGCTTATGCCATTCGTCATGGGCAATGAACCAACCAGACTGGAAGACTGATTTAGTCGGTGCGGGATATGGCAAGTGTTGCCAGATATCTTCGGCAGTATGAGCTAATACGGGGGCGATCGCCTTCGTAATCATTTCGAGGCAATACATTAAAACCGTTTGGCAACTGCGGCGACGGGATGCATTGGCGGCACTGATATAGAGGCGATCTTTAGCGATATCTAAATAGAAATTAGATAAATCAACGGTGCAGAAGTTTTGGATGGTTTGGAAGAAGCGAGAGAACTGGAATTTCTCGTATGCTTCGGTGATGTCTTTGGAGACTTCAGAGAGACGATGCAGGATGTAGCGATCGCTTTCTGGTAAATCAGCATACGGAACAATATCTTTAGCTGGATCAAAGTCAAAAAGATTACTGAGCAAGAATCTTGCCGTATTGCGAATCTTACGCGACACATCGGACATTTGCGCCAAAATTGTCTTGCCAATGGGAACATCACCGTTGTAATCGACACTCGCTGCCCAGAGACGGATCACATCCGCACCATAGGGAGGCTCTTTCTTTTGGTCTTTACCACCATTAATTACCACCATCGGATCGACGATGTTACCGAGGGATTTACTCATCTTTTGACCTTTCTCATCAAGAACAAAGCCATGAGTTAACACCGTCTTGTAAGGCGCATAGCCATTGGTTGCTACACTAGTCAGGAGCGAAGATTGGAACCAGCCACGATGTTGATCGGAGCCTTCGAGATACATATCCGCAGGGTAGTTGAGCGAGTATGGAACTAGTTTGGAATTATGGCTCTCACCACCGAGTACTCCTGCCCATGAGGAACCAGAGTCAAACCAGACATCCATCGTATCCGTACCTTTGCGATACTTGCGACCGTTGTTTTTATAGGATTCAGGAAGCAAATCTTCCACTTCTCTTTCCCACCAAATATCGGAACCATATTCGCGAATGAGATCTTGAATATGGGTAACGGTTTCTTCTGTTAGTAAAGGCTGATTGGTTTCTTCGTCATAGAATACGGGAATCGGTACACCCCAAGTACGCTGACGGGAAATACACCAATCAGATCGCTCTTGTACCATGGAAGTAATCCGATTCTCACCGATCGCAGGAATCCAATTGACTTCTTTGATTGATTTCAAAGCTTCTTCGCGGAAACCATCCACAGAAGCGAACCATTGTTCAGTGGCGCGAACAATCACAGGCTTCTTAGTGCGCCAATCGTAGGGATATTTATGGTTATAGGCTTCTTCTTTAATTAGGGTTCCATTAGCAGTCAAGATTTCCACAACCTTGGCATTACCTTCCTTGAGAACGCTCAAACCTGCTAAATCTGCGCCAGCATCTTCATTGAAAATACCGCGATCATCGACAAGGGAAATCATGCCCAAGTGATATTTTCTGCCCACGATAAAGTCATCTTGACCATGATTGGGAGCCGTATGCACTAAGCCTGTACCTGATTCAGCGGTGACGTGATCGCCCAAAACGATGGGGCTGGGGCGATCGCTAATGGGATGCTTAGCGATCACACCTTCAAGAACATCACCCTTGAAGGTATATTTGACTTCTAAAGCTTGCTCAAAGGTTGCGGCTAACTTCTCAACTAGTTCTGTGGCGACGATGTAGTTTTGATCACTAGCCTCCACGATGCTGTAACTGAGATGGGGATTGGCACTAATGCCCAAGTTGGCGGGAATTGTCCAAGGTGTGGTTGTCCAGATCACGGCATGGAGATTTGGTAGATCGGCGATCGCCTTTAGCTTCTCGCTAAGTTTTGTCACTGGGAACGCAACATAAATACTACGCGAAACATGATTTTCTGGGTATTCCAATTCTGCTTCTGCAAGCGCAGTATGGGAGCTAGGCGACCAATAGACTGGTTTCAATCCGCGATAGATATAGCCTTTCAAAGCCATCTTCCCGAATACACCGATCTGGGCGGCTTCATATTCAGGTTTTAGAGTGTAGTAGGCATTCTCATAGTCACCCCAAACGCCCCAACGCTGGAAGCCCGTTGTTTGCTCATTAATCGTTTGCAGTGCAAATTCCTTGGCTTTTTTTCGCAATTGCAAAGGCGTTAAATTAGCACGTTCCTCTGCCTTCATATTTTGTAAAACTTTCAGCTCGATTGGCAACCCATGACAGTCCCAACCCAATACATAGCGGACTTTGTAGCCACGCAATAATTTATAGCGATTAATGATATCTTTTAAAACTTTGTTTAAGGCATGTCCCATGTGTAACGTGCCATTGGCGTATGGGGGACCATCATGGAGTGTGAACACATTGCCGTGGTTGTTATGGATTAAATCTTCGTAAATACCCTGCTCTTGCCAAAATTTTTGAATCTCTGGTTCTTTAGCGATCGCGTTTGCCCGCATCGAAAAGTCGGTTTGCGGCAAGTTCACGGTGTCTTTATATTCGGGATGATTGCCCGCAGGATTCTCAGAGTTGGCTTTAGGAGCAGATGTCATTGTTCTAAAATTATGTTGAAATTTGCTAAGATTTACCCCCATTATGCAACAGGATCGAGCGTTTTGAAGTAGTGCAGAGAAATTTTTGAAAGCGCCGCTTTGCGGCGCTTTCAAAAATTTCTCTAGATTTTAATCTGGTGCAAAGCACTGTAAACATAGTGCTACCTGCAATTTTAATAATCATCTCTGACGGCAAAAGTAATATTTTGCTTCGTGACTATATTAATAGAGGTATTAGGCTCAATGACTGTTACCTGTGGTGCGGTGACATTACCAATGACTGCGGCGGCGGCAGCACCGCCCAACACATCGAGAATCTGCACATTGCCGCGTAAGACTCCACCTAAGACTGCACCTGCGGCTCCACCAATACCAGCATCAGTCAAAATTGCTCCTGCATTAGTCTCGCGAGGATCTTTTGTATCATTGATTAAGGCAGACTCTGCTTGCAAGCTGACGGTTGCACCACGACTCGTAAATTTTTGGGCAACGAATTTGGAGCCGCCTTCTACGGGTACAAATTGTCCTTCAACGATCGCGCCCTTGGGGATTAAAACAGTGCCATTAGGTGAGGCAATATCTTGATCAACTAAGAGACTAGCATTTACGGTTTCGCCTTTGGAAATGTAGAGGGTGTCTTGGCGATTAATTTTGGTGGCGATCGCTTGACCAACTGGCAGACTATAGGTTGAGCGAAATACTTGAGCTATTTTCTTTTGGCGAATTTGTGTCGCTTGTGGCTGGGAGTTAAATTGCGATCGATAGCGGGAATAAGCCTCACTTGGGCTTGCCATTAGAGATGTCACAGCTAAGCCGAGTACCATGCTGATAGACGATACAATTGCAAATTTTGCAGTATGTTTAGCGCTCATAAATGCCTCTGGGCAGTGCCAATAGAGTTTCCTATTCTAAAGTTATGACTGTGAAAATGTTGGTTTGGTTCCAAAGTCCTAATAGACTTAAGCATAGTGAATTGTAGAAGAATTTATGGGTAGTGCGAAAGAGGCGATGACTGTGGCTGATTTAACGCAGGCGATCGCCCTGTTGTTAAGGGAAGAGATTGGCACTGTGCGGGTGACGGGGGAAATATCAAACTTTACAATCGCCACTTCTGGACATCGCTATTTTACGCTCAAGGATGAGACGGCTCAGATTGACTGTGTGATGTGGGCAAGTCGGACTTTATCCTTTCGCCCCAAAAGTGGGATGCGGGTAGTTTTGCAAGGAAAACTCACGGTTTATGCGCCGCGTGGTAAGTATCAGATTGATGTCGATCGCATGACCCTTGCAGGTGAAGGCGATCTTTATCTTGCCTTTGCTGCCCTCAAGGAAGAATTAACAGAACGGGGATATTTTGATCTGGAGCGCAAACGTCAGATCCCTAATTTACCACTTAAAATTGGGGTGGTGACTTCGCCAACGGGAGCAGTGATCCAAGATATTCTTAGCACCTTAAATCGGCGATCGCCGCATTGCGAGGTTTATCTATGTCCTGCCACCGTACAAGGTGAAACCGCACCCGCCGAGATAGCCTCAGCCATTAAAGCTTTACAAAATACCGATGCAAATGTGCTGATCGTGGGGCGTGGCGGCGGCTCGATTGAGGATTTGTGGGCGTTTAATACGTTGCCTGTCGCTGAAGCAATTTATCATTCGCGGATTCCGATTATTTCCGCCGTTGGACATGAAACTGATTTCACGATCGCGGATTTTGTGGCGGATGTCCGTGCGGCCACACCGACGGCGGCGGCTGAACTCGTATCCCAATGCGATCGCGATACCCTTTTGTACCAGCTTGATTTGTTAGAAAATAAGCTAACCCGAAATGTGCAAAGGGAAATGCAAGATTATCAGCAAAGGCTAAATAATCTGACCAATAGCTATGCTTTGCAGAATTTTGGCGATCGCCTCCATGCCCATGTCCAACAGTTAGATGAAGCGGAACGGGATATGCAGAAGTCGTTACAGCGTCATCTGCGCCAATCAATGCATAAACTCGAAGGTATCACCGCCCATCTGCGATCGCTGCATCCCCTATCGCCATTACAGCGAGGCTTTGCCCTGCTAAAATCAGGCGATCGCTGGATGGGGAATGATGATTCGCTCACAGGTTTTGCTACAGTGGAAGTGGTCAGGCGATCGGAAATAGCCCAAGTCACCATTAATCAAGTAATAGAAAAATAGATTTATGGTGGTGCGGCGACGCCGCACCACCATAAATCTCACCATTAATAATGCCGATGAAAAATGATCTAAAGAAATTGCCGAAGGACGGACAATCTCTGACCTTTGAAGAACAAATGCAGCGTCTCGAAGAAATTGTGGAAATTCTTGATGATGGTGAAGCCTCTCTTGATGAGATGATTGCCCTCTATGAGGAAGGAATGCAGCGATCGCAGGATTGCCGAAAATATCTTGAACAAGCAGAACAAAAAATTACGCTAATTCAAAATCCAGAAATTTGATGGCGTGAATCACGTCATTAAATTTTTAGATTTTGCCTGCTATTTGCAGGAGGGTAACTTCCCAAACCAAGCGCGGCTGCACATAACGGGCAATTAATTCTCGCGCCTTATCCAAATGCTGCACAACAGATTTTGACTTTTGCTGTTCCCAAAAATAATTTTGCAAATAATCAATCAGCCATAGTTGCAAATCTACTTCTAATTCTTTGGTGATTTGTTTGGCGATCGCCATCGCACTTCTGGCATCTTTGGGAATTTGCTGCACTGAGGTTAGCAACGCAATGGGAATAGTTTTAAATCTCTCAAAAGACTCGATCGCTTGTCCTGCGGAACCCTGAGCGAGGGCAACCACATCGGGCGGAATATCCGTATGTCCTTCGCGGGTAAGAACTTCCTGCATTTGCGCTTGATTTAGTCTGGTGAAGGGAATCCGTTGACAGCGCGAAACAAGGGTGGGCAGAATCGAGCCAGCATCGGGAACGATCAAAATAATTGTGGCATACAGAGGTTCTTCCAAGGTTTTGAGCAAACTATTCGCCGCAGACTCTGCCATCGACTGCGCTTCTTCGAGAATCACGACCGATCGCTTGCATTCAAGGGGCGCACGACTGACAAATTCACTAATTTCTCTGATTTGTTCAATTCTAATTTGGGGCAAGGCGCGACGCTTTAAACCTGCTGCTTCTGCTTCCTTAGCCGTGAGCATTTTGCCTTTATCTAAATAGGTCGGCTCGACCCAAAGTAAATCAGGATGATTGCGATCGCTAAGTCGATTAGCTGATTTGCGATCGCCCAATAAAATTTCCGCAAAAGCCGAAGCGGTTTTACTACGCCCCACACCACTTGTACCTGCAAATAGATAAGCAGGGGCAATGCGATCGCGTTTGATCGCCGCTTTTAGCAAAGTAATCGCTTGAGTTTGCCCCACAACCGCATCAAAGGGAGAGTCTATTCCTGAATTGATAGCATTCACCCTTAGTCATTCCACAATTCTGGTTGCGATTTCTTAGAACTGTAGGATCTAGAGCTAAGGCGATCGCGATCGCCGCGATCGATGGATGACTCTAGAGCATATAAAGTCCGCCGCCTTAACCACCACCGAATCGCTTCATCAACAGTTTCCGCAGGATTATTCGATATTTCTAGTAACTCGGTGAATAACTCTGGGGAAATCTCAATTTTATAGAGATCTGCTTCAGGACTAGATACAGGAATATCAGTCGTCTCCACCTGAGAATTTGCGTCTGTTTCTTGCAAATTGTCTTGCAAATTGTCTTGCAAATTGTCCTGCGAATTGTCCTGCGAATTGTCCTGCAAATTGTCCAAATTTAGAGAATCTAGACCAGATTCTTGCTGATTTAGTAAATCATTGAGACGACTAGTCGCGATCGCCGCCGATGGGATTGGTTTGAAGTTACTGTCGTTGCTCATATTGGGCTTGCCTAGATGACGACCTATATTAATGATTGTAAATATAACGAGGATAAGTCCGAACTGAAATAGTGCAATCATCGAGAACAGCTTATCTTGTGTCCAAAATGCATCCATAATTTTTGGGGATCAGCTTACCAAGCTGTTTGTTGATTAATCATTCCACTCGCCGCGTGGTGGTACAACAGGATTCATCGTCAGAGGACGGGAGCGATCGGCTTCTTTGATGGCTCGACGTTGTAACCATTGACGGATCGCCGTATCGATCGCCTGTTCGGGGTCACTGGTCACTTCACCGAGTTCCGCAAGCAAAGCAGGATCGATGTCTACACTTTTTAGCACCTCATTAAACACTGCTTCATTAGCCGCTTGGCTTGCTTGCTGGTCGTTTGCGTTATCTTCTGGCATAAGGAGTCTTTAAAATTAACTAGCTGAAATTAACTGGCACTATGCAGATTTTACCTAGATTTGTTACCGTCTGAATGTACAGAGCGATCGCAATCTCGCGACAAATATCAAATTTGCGGACAGACACCTTATATATAGCTAAGAAAGGAGCGTAAAATTAGGGATATTCGCGCAAATTCTAAGCAAACCGTTTTGAGTGTCGATGTGGATCGATGTGGTATGAGTGTCAACATCAAACAGCGTCCAGTCTTTCCCTTTGCAGCGATCGCAGGACAAGAAGATATGCGGCTGGCGCTGTTACTAAATGCGATCGATCCGAAAATTGGTGGTGTCATGGTGATGGGCGATCGCGGTACGGGCAAAACCACCGCCATTCGCGCCCTTGCCGATTTACTGCCCGAAATTAAAACCGTCGAAAACGATCCCTTTAATAGCGATCCCAAGGATGCCGATCTTCAAAGTGAAGAAGTGCGTCAGCGACGACAACGGGGCGAAACCTTAGTAGTTGTTAAAAAACGGGTTCCTCTCGTAGATCTGCCCCTCGGTGCAACTGAAGATCGCGTATGTGGCACTATTGACATCGAACGGGCGTTATCTGAAGGGATTAAAGCCTTTGAAACAGGATTGCTCGCTCAGGCTAATCGGGGCATTCTCTATATCGATGAAGTTAACTTATTGGACGATCATTTAGTTGATGTCCTGCTCGATGCCGCCGCTTCAGGCTGGAATACGGTCGAACGAGAGGGGATTTCGATCCGCCATCCTGCGCGGTTTACGCTGGTAGGGTCGGGCAATCCTGAAGAGGGAGAATTGCGTCCACAGTTGCTCGATCGCTTTGGAATGCATGTGGCAATTCATACTGAGAAAAATCCCGCCCTGCGTTTAGAAATTGTGGAGCGTCGCACGGCTTTTGATGAAAACCCATACAAGTTTTTACGAGCCTATCAACCGCAACAACGCGAACTGCGTAAGCAAATTGTACAGGCGCAAAAAAAATTAAAATCCGTGACAATACCGCACTTGCTCCGCCTCAAGATTTCTCAAGTTTGTGCCAATCTTAATGTGGATGGTTTGCGCGGCGATATTGTCACCACTCGCGCATCCAAAACCCTCGCGGCGCTAGAAGGAAGACTAGAAGTAACTGCGGCGGATATTCAAAGAGTGATTCCCATGTGTTTGCGCCATCGCCTCCGCAAAGATCCCCTTGACAGTAATGATTCGGGGGATAAAGTCCTCAAGGCATTTGTTCAAGCTTTCGGTCAACCGAACAATCTGAAATAATTCAGTGAAAAGCGCACTCGCAGGGTGCGCTTTTCCTATAATTTTAATGTGAGATAATATACTCAGAAGTCGTTTAAGAATTATCTAGATCCCCTCAGTCCCCTTAAAAAAGGGGAGAAAATTTTCTTCTTCCCCCTTTTTAAGGGGGATTGAGGGGGATCTCTTCCCGATCGCCCAGTCTTCGCCAAACCTTTTCAAGTGGTGAGAGATATGCCTAAAATCGTTTTGATTACAGGTTTTGAATCCTTCAATACAGGCTTATATCGGCAAGTTGCGGAACTAGTCAAAACCCGATGTCCGCAATTAGAAATTTATGCGTTTAGCGATCGCGATATTACGCATAAACCCGCAATTGTCGCTGAAGCAATGCAAGGCGCAAATGTATTTTTTGGCAGCCTAATTTTTGATTACGATCAGGTTTTGTGGTTGCGCGATCGCCTCCAAAACATTCCGATTCGCCTTGTGTTTGAGTCAGCACTAGAACTAATGTCGATGACGCAATTAGGCGCATTTTCGATTGGTGACAAGCCTAAGGGAATGCCCAAGCCGATCAAGTTCTTTTTGGATATGTTTGGCGCAAAAGGAAAAGAAGAAGATAAACTGGCTGGCTATATCAATTTTTTGAAAACAGGCCCACAACTGCTCAAATTTATTCCGATTAAGAAAGTTCAAGATTTACGCAACTGGTTAATTATTTATAGTTATTGGAATGCAGGCGGCTTGGAGAATGTCGCCTCTATGTTTTGGGCGATCGCGGACAAATATCTTGGCTTAAAAGTAGACAGCATCGCACCACCTGTAGAAGCGCCAAATATCGGGTTACTGCATCCCGATCATGCAGGATATTTCACATCTCCCAAACAATATTTAGAATGGTATCGCCAGAAAAATTCCCATGATTTTAATAACTTATCTTACACAGAAGTTTATAAGACCCTCACCCCTAGCCCCTCTCCCAAAAAGGGAGAGGGGGACAAGAAAAATCTAAAAATGCCTCTTGCTCCCCTTCTCCCAAGGAGGGTGAAGGGGCTGGGGGATGAGGGCATCTGCGTAACATCAGCTAACCGCCAACCTATAATCGGGATTCTCCTCTATCGCAAACACGTTATTACCAACCAAAAATATATTCCGCAATTGATTCGCCATTTCGAGCAAGCAGGATTGATACCCTTGCCAATTTTTATCAATGGTGTGGAAAGTCATATGGCGGTTCGTGACTGGATGACAACGACCCATGAACAAGAGCAGCGATCGCTAGGGCATATCGCCATTGATTCACTTTCTCAGGAAGCTGTTTGTGTAGAGGCGATCGTTTCGACAATTGGCTTCCCATTGGTAGGCGGTCCTGCGGGATCGATGGAAGGTGGACGTAAAGTGGAAGTTGCCCGCACCATCCTCACCGCCAAAAATATTCCCTATATTATTGCTGCTCCGTTATTAATTCAAGATATCCATTCATGGACGCGGCAAGGCATTGGCGGCTTACAAGGCGTAGTTTTGTATGCTTTACCAGAACTAGATGGGGCGATCGATACGGTTCCATTAGGGGGCTTGGTGGGCGAAGAAATCTATCTGATTCCCGAACGGTTACACCGTCTGACGGGACGCTTGCATAGTTGGATTCGCTTGCACCGCAAACCTGTGTCAGAGCGTAAAATTGCGATTTTACTTTATGGATTCCCCCCTGGATATGGAGCCGTGGGAACGGCGGCGCTGTTGAATGTACCGCGATCGCTATTCAGTTTACTGCAAGCGATGAAAGCTGAGGGCTATACAGTGGGAGAATTGCCCGATGATGGTGAAGAATTAGTGCAAATGGTCAAAAAAGCAGACGAAGCCGATCCGCAACTAAATCAAGATAATCCACCCAATAGCGTTAAAGCGGAAGTTCTTGAAACATGGCTCGGTGAGAAGCGATCGCGATGGATTGTTAAACAATGGAAATCGCTCACGGGTAGCGGTATTAAAACTTCTGGCGATGGGTTGCTGGTCAATGGCGTGCAGTTAGGTAATATTTGGATCGGCGTGCAGCCACCTTTAGGAATTGCAGGCGATCCGATGCGATTAATGTTTGAGCGCGACCTCACACCCCATCCACAATATGCCGCTTTTTATAAATGGCTAGAGAATGGCATGGAAGCCGATGCAATTATTCATTTCGGAATGCATGGCACGGTGGAATGGTTGCCCGGTTCACCCCTAGGCAATACGGGCTATTCATGGTCAGATATTCTCTTAGGGAACCTGCCCAATCTTTATATTTATGCCGCCAATAATCCTTCCGAATCCATGTTGGCGAAACGGCGCGGCTATGGTGTATTGATTTCCCATAATGTCCCGCCCTATGGACGCGCAGGCTTGTATAAAGAGTTAATTACTTTGCGCGATCTGATTGGCGAATATCGCGAAGATCCCGATCGCAATGTTGCCCTTAAAGAAGCCATTTGTAAAAAAGTTGCGGACACAGGATTAACTTCCGATTGTCCGTTGGTGGAACTGCAAAACATGGGTAAAGAGTTCACCTATGAGAATGTCCAGCAATTAGGCGATCGCACCTTTGGACGCTACTTAACCAAGCTTTACAGCTATTTGCAAGAACTAGAAAGCCGCCTCTTTTCTTCGGGCTTACATATTCTGGGGATGGTTCCCGATCCCGAAATAAATATGAGCTATTTGAAAGCTTACTTTGGTGAAGATATACCGCAGTCGGTGTTAGAGGCGATCGCCAATGGTAGCGATCGCGCCCATTCCCTGAAACTTTGGCAAGATCAACCCGATCTAGTCAAACTAGACGAGGCGATCGCTATTCGCGATTTGTTAGCCCAAACCAGCGACGAAATTACGAACCTGTTGCGGGGACTGAATGGCGAATATATTCCCCCTGCTGCGGGTGGTGACTTATTGCGCGATGGACTCGGCGTTTTACCGACGGGGCGCAATATTCACGCCCTCGATCCCTATCGAATGCCCTCGGTGTCAGCCTATGAACGCGGACGGGCGATCGGCAAAAAAATCATCGATAAGCATCTCGCTGAGCATCACCACTATCCCGAAACGATCGCCGTGATGTTGTGGGGACTCGATGCGATCAAGACTAAAGGCGAGTCGCTAGGTATTCTATTGGAACTAGTGGGCGCAGCCCCAATTAAGGAAGGAACAGGGCGAATCGTCCGCTATGAATTAATCCCCTTAGAGCAAGTCGGACATCCGCGCATCGATATCCTAGCCAACCTTTCAGGCATCTTTCGTGACAGCTTTAGCAATATTCTCGAACTACTGGATGACCTCTTTCAACGCGCCGCCACCATAGACGAAGATCCCTCTCAAAACTTCATTCATAAGCACTATCTCGAATTGCAAGCTCAAGGTCTTGACAACCCATCGGCGCGGCTATTTTCCAATCCTGCGGGCGATTTCGGCTCCTTAGTCAACGATCGCGTGGTCGATGGCAGTTGGGAAGTGGGCGAAGAACTGGGACAAACATGGCGCGATCGCAATGCCTTTAGCTACGGTCGTCAAGACAAAGGGCAATCCCGCCCCGAAATTCTTGCCCAATTGCTAAAAACCACCGATCACATTGTTCAAGAAATCGATTCCGTAGAATATGGCTTAACCGACATTCAGGAATATTACGCCAATACAGGAGGTTTGAAAAAAGCTGCCGAAATGGAACAATCGCAAAATGGTCAAGCTGCAAATGTCTCCGCCAGTTTTATTGAGAGCTTTTCCAAAGATACAACTGCTCATAATTTGGACGATCTATTGCGAATGGAATATCGCACCAAACTACTCAATCCTAAATGGGCAGAATCAATGGCAGCCCAAGGTTCGGGCGGAGCCTACGAAATTTCGCAACGGATGACGGCGCTAATGGGCTGGGCAGGCACAGCAAATTTCCAAGAAACATGGGTATACGACCAATCCGCAGAAACCTACGCCTTCGATCCTGAAATGGCAAAACGTTTGCACGATGCCAACCCCGAAGCCTTTCGCAACATTGTCGGCAGAATGCTCGAAGCCCACGGACGCGGTTTTTGGCATCCCGATCCCGATAAGCTCGAAAAATTACGCAATCTCTACGCCGAATCTGAAGATCTTTTAGAAGGCATCACAACCTAGCCAGTCCTTAAAAAGGAATGAAGTGCCGCGATATCAATGGGTAGGTAAATCGTGATTGACGTATTTAGGTTTTTTATCACCTAAATCAATGGGTTGACTATTTTCAAATACACCAGTTTCAATAATTGCTTTGCATAACTTATCGATTACAGGAACTGAAACGCTATTACCGATTAACTTCATCCATTTTGCTCTTGATTCTGGTAACTTAAAATCTTCAGAAAATCCCTGTATTAAACAAGCTTCACTTTTAGTAATCCTTCTAAATGCTTTGGCTCTTCTGGGTTCATGGGGATGAGTGCAGCTAATATATGGAGTTACAAATCTTCTCTCAAAATGTGAACCTTTAAAAATTTCATCAGGCACTAATGCTGCATAAAGTGGTTTGTTTGCTCGATGATTTTCTTTGATAAAAGGATCGGTAATTAGGACTCGATCCATTACTCGATCCATCATTTTAGGTATGACATCCTTTATCGCTTTAGCAATTCTTTGTTGTTTATCCATGTGAATATCAAATAGGTTTCTAAATACTTATCCAAAAATTAAGTTTAATACTTTTTTAGTGATCGACTCTTCTAACCACAAACTGCGATCGCGATCGCACAGCGTTATTTTTTTGTTAAATTTATAGAATATTCTGTATCATCGGTTTAGGCGATGCGATGGCATAATAGGCTTAAGAAAATCAAGGATTTATCAGTGCAGAATTAAAGATATATGTCTAAAATACCGATCCTCCAAGCTGATCAATCATATACTTTTCGCTCCTACTTCGAGATGTCCTACGGCGCGGATGAAATTCTGGCTGAATTTGGCTATACATTTGCAAGCGATCGCATTCCATTACCGAAAACAAAAGAAACTCTAAACTGGGTTCCCGAATTACGCGATCGCATCGAATCCTTCTTACCCCATATCCGACTTACCAGCGAAACTGCTCGGCGTGAAACGCTCGTCGCTCCTTTATTACTTGCGGTTACAGTCCATTGCAATTGTCAATTAAGAATTGAATATCCATTAAATGTAAATAATTGGCTAAAAGGTTATTTGGATTACCTTGTACGTTCTACTCATAATTTGTTGGTTGTAGAGGCTAAAAATGATGACCTTACCAAAGGTTTTACCCAATTAGCAGTAGAATTAATTGCGCTCGCTGAAGCTGAAGGGCAGAATGAACTTTATGGAGCCGTGACGATTGGGAATGTTTGGCAGTTTGGATATTTAGATGTGCAATCAAAAAAGATAACACAGATTGCATCACTGTATCGGATTCCTGAAGATATTGAAGAACTAGCTCAAATTTTGGTTGGTATTATAAATCAATAGAAGCGATCGCTATTCGGCATTTGTTTGATTGCTTCTAAAATTTGAGTTTTAATCATAGTTTTTTGTTTTCTTATACCTAGCTACTTAGGATAATACACATAGCCAATGTGTATCCATATATGTATCAACGCATCAACATCACATTACCCAACGAAACACTACAGCTACTTGATCGCATTGCACCAAAAGGCGATCGCAGTCATTTCATTGACCAAGCCGTTAAATACTACATCAACACCGAAGCCAAGAAAAATCTACGCGAAAAGCTTAAACAGGGCGCATTGCGTCGCGCAGATCGAGACTTAAGGATTACTCAAGACTGGTTTAATATCGATGAGGAATCATGGCAAAACGGAAAATAGAATTTCCCAAGAGAGTCGAAATCTATTTGGTTAACTTTGACCCTACCGTTGGCTCAGAAATTCAGAAAACTAGACCTGCTCTCAATCTAACCCATGACCTTCACATCAGTCCTTGGGAAAATAGCCAAGAATATGACCTTGTTTCTTTAACATTCGATTCCTAGTTTTTCTTGCAACCATTGCCGTATCTCTCCGTAGCTATTAAAGCCTTGCTCCTGTTGCAATTGTTTGTGCAAGGCTTTTTGCGCCCAATATGGAATCTTTCACTATTCGGGTTTTATCTCCTATTGAGAATGGCGATCGCGATACCGTCTGTCGTCTCTACTTTGCATTTTGGTATTACTCCCTTCCCACCCAAAGAATAGGCGTTACAAAGTGAATAATTAGGCGCGCACGCCTAATTATTCACTGGGAAGGGAGTAAGAACAATTTTAAGAAATATTTCAGTCAGTTTTAACTGACTTTAGCTTTGAGCCATGAGATTGATCTCATGGTTAGCTTGGCTTTTAGTTGAAAACCTTAACCCGAACTGACGTTAAAAAATAAGCAACACAAGAAAAAAGTGGAAGGATTGGTAGCCTCGTCTCTTCAGAGCGAGGTGGAAAAGCCTCTCAAGCGGATTTAGCCGCTTATTCATTATTTTTGATATAATCAGACTGCGATTAGGAATCACCATCTACGCGACGAATCGTCCTAGTGAGGAGAAATCCC
>Ga0316612_1000321_pt1 | contig 16030 bp, 35 predicted proteins | sample MIS2016226_MG_FD_207676 | JGI IMG/M metagenome (GOLD analysis project Ga0316612, IMG submission 207676) | Microbial mat bacterial communities from Middle Island sinkhole, Lake Huron, Michigan, United States - MIS.2016.226 | ecosystem: Environmental > Aquatic > Freshwater > Lake > Sediment... | reverse complement strand
TCAACATTTTTTACACTTTTCATAACCTTTAATTTAATTTATTTAACTTATTAACCTTATTTATACTTGAATATACGAACTATATTTTATATCTGTTATTCCTCTACAATTACATCTTTTATCATTTCATAATGATCCATATCTAAATTATCATAAAAATTCAAGTAAATACGCATGATTCAAGTGTATTAAATGTTCTTTTAGTAATTAGTTATAACCAATGCTTGCTTCGTGCCTTTTTATCAGCATTTTTCTGATTAAGAGCATACAGGCTATTTTCACCGTAAAAAAATTCTTTCAGTCCATTGGCTTTTGCTCAATTTCATTTCCGCTTTGGCTATTCTGCGTTTGCGTTCTTCATCAGTTTCTTTTGGTTCTTGGTATTCACGTTCTCTATGCGGTGTTTCTGTCCCCATCATAGCCATAGCTGCGAACATACTCATCATACCTAATTTGCTTTTCATATTCATTTTTTTACTATTTTTTCGTTATTAAATCGCACTGGTTATAACAGCACCTAACCAAAATTTTTGCGAAAAGCAAAAACTATCGGTTAGCTGCAAACCGTTATAGGAAATTTTATTTTTCCCCACCCACATCGAAATCACGTAATTTTTGACAAAGTGCTTTTATTCTACGTGTTTCGCTTCTTGGATCACTCCAATCATTTCTGATGCTATTTGCCATAGCTTCTATTTTGTCAATAATTTCTGCCTTTGTATTTTCAGGCATTTCAAAGATGTTAATTTCGTCTTCCATTTTTAATTTATTTATCTTATTTATACCTGAATATACGAAATAAATTTAATATTTCTCGTTCCTCACGTGCTTACTTTTACGTGTGTATTTCTTTTTGTTACGGTAGATGTTAAGCCTTGTGGCTTGTTGTAACTCGTGTTGTGTGATCTCAATCGTTTTCATCACCAATATTTAATACTTGTTTACCAAACCACCAACAATCTTCTTTAGTAAATTGATTATCTCTAAAATCAGTCAAATCAAACTCATCACACCTTCCAAATGCAATATCTTCTTTAGATCTAAGTTTAAATTCTTCATTACCATGAATGGTGATAATAGTATCATCATCAAATTGATTTAACCATTCTTTAAATTCTTTAACTGTAGTCATGTTTCTTAATTTTATAGCCTGAATATACGAACAATATCTCTATATTATTGTTCCTTTTGATTTTCTTTTAAAAGGTTTAATTCCACTATCACTGATATATTGTTCTAGTTTATTAGAATAAACCATCCATTTATTCACTTGGGCTTTTAATTCATTAATTTCACATTTCAATGACTTATTTTCTTTTTTAATATCTTTACCACCCATTAACTTATTTATTTGTTCATTTAATTTATGGTTATCTCTACTAAGTTGTTTGTTTCTTTTATATAATTCTGTTGGTGATCTTCTTTCATTATTGGAAATATTTAATAAATTATTAGATTTATATTCTTCAATAAATATTTTTTCCTGTTTATTTACTTCAAATATATCACATTGATGGAGTAAGGTCATTTTAATTTCATATCCTTTATCCAAAACTAATTTAATCCAAATATATAATGGTGAATTTTTCCCATTCATTCCATCTCTAATATGACTTTGCAGTCTTGTTGTAGGATTATCAGTTCTTCCAATATATTTAATTGGTAATTTATTTTATCCATATAATAAATATACGAAAGCCTTTTGTAGTCTCCAAATCTTCCACGGGTGAAAGAATAAACCAACCTAACATGTTGGGTTAGTTTGTAATCTTCCGCGGGTAAACTTTGGATATTTTTGTGTCGATATCGACCCTATTAAGGTTACGAATCGCACCTATGGCGGGTCCCTCGCTATCCAATTTTATTATCCAGTGGTGTGTCTTGTTAAACCAACCTAACACGTTGGGTTATGTTGGAATCTTCCGCGGGTAAACACTCTCGTAATCGCGCATAGTGGCGCATAATCGCAATAGAGGGTATATACTTTTGAGAGGTTCGGAAGGGTGGGGTGGGGCGATGCATGAGGGTTACATTCCTAACCAATCCAATCCCGATTTCATATACGACATCCTCCACATACTCTATTCCCCACACATCATTTTATCACTCTTAATATCATGTTTGACACACTCGTAATCCATTCCGTTGGTTTATCTCGTTGTGTATTCAACTCTCAATATCATATTCCACGTGAGCTTAACTAATGTTAAGATTAGTTCATTACACTCGTAATCTATACCTCTCAATAGCAGTTAACGCGTTTATCTTAGCTTAATCGAACAATTCATCCAACATTAAAACCACACAATTCCAACTACTCCAACACATAATACTTCCTCCTACTATAATTGATACAATAATTGCGAATACAATCATTTTGTTTCTCTTACTCATAGTGTTATATTTTACTGGATATTATTTAGTTTTATCTTTGTTATCTCCAATGGATAATATTATTTTAATTATTTTATTCATATACGTTTATCCATTACTGGATTTTATCTCCATTATTCCTTGTTTATTAAGGTATTCCTTATTTCATCTAGGAATAGCGTTATAAAATTACTATTATCTTTATATACCAAGTCTGGAATTGTTCGGTTAAATTTACACATCTCAATCAATGCATCTAATTCCTGCTTACTCTCAATTGTTATTGCTAATTCAAATGGTTTGAATGGATTTAATTGTTTTGTATCTTTTGTTTCTACTTTCATAATTTATATTTTTTTAATTTATACTTGAATATATGAACTTTCTTTTACTAATTTCATTCCTCAGTTAATTCTTCATCATAAGATCTAATATCTTCTATTTCATTTTTATTTTTAAATACTACTACTTTTCCATCTCTTACCTTAACAAAGAATTCATTACCTTGTTCATCCGTAAAATGTATATCTTTATCCATTCCCATAATTTGTTTATTTTCTTCTATCATAACCTTTATATTTCTTTTATACTTGAATATACGAATTCTATATTATGTATTTGATTCCTTAATTAATTTTAGTATTTCTTCTACACTTTCAATCACTTTAAATCCACCATTGTTATGTGTTAAATGCCCTATAACAGTATGTGTTTCATCTGATTTACCATATATTTGTTTATCTCCTCCTTTATATATGGATCCTATCATATCTATGTTTATATAAATAGGTTGTTTTTTATTTAGTAATGTTAATTTAATTAATTTCATAGCCTTTATTTTTTAAATTTAATTAATATTTTCTTTATTTATACCTTAATATACGAAAGCAGCTTTAATTAGCTGCTTCCTCTGTTGAATCTTCATTCTCACTTTCTTCCACCTTCCTCAATGATAAATTCATATAGTATATCATTTAAAGACTCAATTATGTTTGAAGTATTAACATCTACCCTACTCAACTCAATTCTATTATCATAACTAAACTCAAACTCGGCACTATCAGTATCAACTAAATCACCATTTCTACTATCTAAGATTAATTCTAATTTTTTAGATATTCCACCCGCAATTTCATCCGTAAGTCCTCCTACTTCAATTTGTTTAATCAATTCAATTACTTTATCAATATCAACTGTTGATGATAATGATTTTGCTGTGTTTAGTTGTTCAATTAAATTTTCTTTTTTCATAACTTTTATTTTTTAGTTTATACCCTTTTCTTATACAATCAATATACGAAATTTATTTTATATAATCTATTCCCTAATTTCTATATAGAATAGATACTATCTCAACTTCACCCACATTAATTTCTCTAACGTCCAATGCTTTATAAAAATAAGTATCTTCATCTAACTCATTATCACTCAAATACACTTGTTTGTTTTGATTTAATTTTTGCAATTCCTCAATTAATTCTTTTACTGTCATAACTCTTATTTTTAAATTTATACCTGAATATACGAAAGCTCTTTTAATAATTTTAGTCATAACATATAATATAACCCCAAATATCAACTCTTGTTACATCCAATTAATATACGAAATTTATTTTAATTGAAAACGTCCTTTTCTTCATCATATTCAAATTTATCTTCAATTGAAAATCCTGGTGAGTCGTATTTAGGGCCATTGTCAATTACAATTTCAACTTTAATCTCACCATCTACAAAACGACTAATCTGGAAATATTCAACATCATTTGTTTCTTTTTCAACCCATTCTTTTAGGTTATTGTAGTTTTCTTCGTTTTCTAACGATCCGCATTGAGTCGCTATACTATCATAGTGTTTAATTCGGTATGCACCATATGGATTCTTCAATTCAACAATTTTCCAATCATCATCAGTTAATTCATTTAGTTTTTTATCCCGATTTATAATTGTTGCTGAAGCGTGGTAACCACAATTATTACAACTCACATATTGCTCACCTGTTTTGTAGTAGAAGTCACTATAAGCTTCTTGTTTACAATTTGGACATTCAATATCATTAATTACACTCCCCATGATTTTATTTTTTTCTTTATACTTGAATATACGAATTCTTTTTTACAGAACATCTTCCCCTTCTAAAGCTAATTGAAGATCTGCTACAGGACCTCCATTTGAAACTAACCAACGATTATCTTTTGTAAACAAATAGCCATAATCTTGATAATTTTCGATGAAAAACGATTCTACATCTTTATCTGTTGATTGGTTAAAATCCTCACCACGATCACGATGATATGCAATTGTTGATGTTGGAGTCATATCCAATGATGAAATGTCTCCTAATTCAATTAATGTTTGTACTTTGGATTGAGTTGTGTAGTATTCTTTTAATAGTTTTCCTACTCCTCTTAAATAACCATCAAAATGACAATAAATTGATGTTACTGTTCCGTCTTGATTTTCAATTGCTATACGACTACGAGTTGCCATGTTTTTTTCTTTTAATTTATAACCTTTATTTTAATTGCTTTTATATGACTGAATATACGAAAGACTCTTTAATTAGAGCCTTCCTTTTTTACTTGTTTTGAAAATTGTTCTAACAATTCCTCTGTATTCAATGCTTCATATTCAACATCTCTCTTCTTAAACACAACATCTCTATCATTGTAAATATCAATTCGAAACTCAATGAAACTACCTGATTCAAATTCAACCTTAACTGTATCAAACGAACCATAGTACTTTGCATAACCACGTCCGCTTGTAACTGTAGCTGATGGATATAATGTTTTGTATTTGTTGAGTGTAGCATTCAATAATGCTGTTGTTTTGTTATATTCCTCGAGTCGTTGTGTTTCTTTTTCATTGAATTCCAACAATTTAGTTAAAAATGTATTTGGTTTTACATAACGAGATTGATCTTGAATACCCCATGATTGTAATTTATCTTTTTGAACATTAAAACTAAATGTAGCGTTTTTTAATTCTTTAGTTGATAAATCAAAACGTTTACCTAACAAAATAATTCCACCTGTATCCATTTTAGCTGTAACTTCAACTTCAAATTGTGTTTTATTATATCTATAACCTAATGTTACTTTACGTGTAGTGGTTGATGATTTGAAATCATTTTTGAAATGAACACCTTTGATGAATCCTGCTTCAATAAGCATTCTTTCAATTCGTTGATTTTCATTTTCCTGATATGTAATGATTTTGTTTTGTTCAACAATGTAATTGTCAACTTGTGTTTGTTGATCGGCTGTTAATAACACACCTTCAAATAAATCTAACTGTTTTCCTGTCATAACTTTTCTTTTTATATAATCAATATACGAATTCTATTTTTAAAAAACAAACCCAAGCTCTTTTTCAACTACTTCTAATTTAACTATTTTGTAGTTAATATGTTTTAATAATACCCGAAAATACTTACCATTATCACAACTTGTACAATCAACAAAATCAAAATCATTTTCATCCTTTAAACCCAAAAATGATTTTTCTTGTTTAAATAATTTAGAGGATTTTCCTATACGATATCCTAATTTAACTTCTTTAAAGAAATTTTTTTTAATATTTGTTTTATAAAACTCATTAATTTCTTTAACACCCAACTCATTCAAACCCAAATTAATAACTTTATATTGTACTTTCATAATTTATATTTTTTAATTATGCTTGAATATACGAAATTTACTTTAATATTTATCTTCTCTATTAGAATTTATTACTAGTAAACCCACAATCACAGCCCATACCTTTGCTGTTGTTGACCATTCCATTGGTTGAGTATTTCCTGTTACAAAACAAAATATACCATACCACACACCTAATATTAATAGCATTTTCATAACTTTCCTCTATTTAATGTATTATAAAATCTTCTAATAATCCTCCAGTTCCTTTTCCGTTCTTAGTTATTTCATAACTCGGATCTATTCCATTAATCATTACAACCTCTATTAATTCCTCTAATGTCTCAAATTCTGCTGTGTAATAACTACAATCTAGACCATACATACTTTCATTTTTAAATTTATACTTGAATATACGAAAAGGAGATTATATCTCCTCTTCCTTACTCAATTTATCTAAATCTTTTTTCAATCTTTCAATAAACGATTCCTCACCATCATCACCTGATAATAACCAATCAACCCGCTGTGCATATATTTCTGCTACATGTAAGTTATGTACTGCTGCTTTAAATTCTTTTAGTACCTCAGGTGGGTATGTGTAGTAAAATTTATCTTCAGGGTATTTCTCGATCCATCTCTCATAGTCATAACCATAGTGATTTTTTAGTTCCTCTGTGGTTTTTTCTTTACCACTATTTCTAATTGTTTCCTCAATATCATCAGCAATCATTCTGATTTTAAACTGATTATAATCAAATGCACCTCCACTCATATTAAAACTTTGATTTTAATGTTAATGACTCTAATTTCTCCAATGCAGCATCTACTTGCATATCAACAAAACCTGCTGTCATTAAGGCTCTTTTACCTTTACTTTCCGCAACTGTTATTTCTAGTTTCAGCTTTTCAGATAATAATTTTAATCCTTCTTCGATTAGATGTCTTTCAAATCCGTTTAATTTTTTCATAACCTTTTTTATTTATTTATTTATACCTGAATATACGAAAATTACTTTGTTAATACAATTCCTCCACTGTAAAGTAAACCTTCTAAATATAACATGAAACGTGCCATCTCGATTTCCTCTACTTGTTGTTTTGCGCTTTTTCCCATATTACTTCAATTTCAATATTTAACAATAAGCTGATAATACGATCTTCATCATCACCCAACCAAGTATTTTCAACTGCTATGAATATTTCTGCCATACTTCCAGCTTGCTCTAAATTTTTAAAAGCTTGCTCTATTGCTCGCTCAGCAAATTCGTAATCTCCAAGAGCTCTTCTCAAATCATCAATATCATCACATTGTTTAATATCTTCAAATAGATATGTTTTACTTTGATCTATGTAGTTTTCTAGATATTTTTTAATTCTTAAAATACCTTCATTAAAATCATAATGTACTTTCATAATTTTATCTTTACTTATTTCACTCAATATACGAAATTTCTTTTGATATCTCAATACCTTCGTCAACGAAAGCTCCTATAAATAGGAGCTAACGCTGTTTTTCCGGTTATGAAGCGAATATATTTTAAACTGCTAAAGCATATTGATTAGCTAAACTGAACAATTGTTTGTTTAATCTGATATCTTCATTTAAGTTGCGAACATCTCCGATTAAATTTTCTTGAATTCGGTTGAATACTGTCCACAAGTCGTTTCCTTCATCTTCAATTCTATTAACTGAAAGTAAACTATCAATGTTAATATCTTCTAAATTGTTGTAACGTAGTTGAGCGGCTTCAAATGCCATTCTCTTAATATCATCTGTGGATAGATTTGTATGTTTTAATCTTTCAAATTCATTTAGAATAGTTGATGTTTTTCTAGATATGTTTGAAATAAAATGATCTAAATTGTTGAAGTTAACTTGAACATGTTTAATCTTTTCACTTTCAGCTGCTCGATCAAACGCAATCAAACCATTACTACATACTTGACGATACACACCTAAATCTAATTGCATTGGTTTAATTCCGTTACAACTATTTGTGATTGTTAACGATGCTAATGCTTCGTCTTTTCCTTTATTGTTTTTAATAGCAAAATCAGGGTGTTGCATTTGAACATAGTTGCTTTCGATTTTACGACTTTTGCTTCGTTGTTCGTTTACTCCTGTTATATGCCAGCCTTCATCTTGTAATTTTTCAATTACATCTAGTGTTGGAATATAAAATTCTTTCGTTTTGATTCGTTGAACATTTTTAATGTTGTTTAAATCTAGTGTGTTTGCAAATGCTATTGCTTTGTTGATATTGTTATCAATAGGAATAAATTTGGTTAATTTCGAATTTCTCATAATGTTTTCTTTTAATTATACTTTGGTTTAACATTTCCTTTACTATCGATTGTATACGATACAGGTGGTTTTAAATTGTTCGCTTTGTTGTAGCGACCTTTTTTCGTTGATTTTCCTCCTGAACAGCTCATAATGTTTTCTTTTAATTATAAATTTAATATACGAAAGGGGGTTTGTACCCCCTATTCCTTTTATTTATTAATATCACATTCAATAAAATGATACCCATTACCTAACTTACAACTACATTTCTTATCAGGAGGTGATTGACATGATGTAATTAAAAATAAGATAAATACATATAGATTTCTTAATTTCATAACTTTAATTTTCATTTAATATACGAAAGAAATTTTGAAAAGCCTATTCCTCTTTAAAGATACTTCCATATAAAACCATAAGCTGTTTTTTGTCTTCCACTAATATTCGAGTGGAGATTATTTGCTCCATATTTATTATTTTGAAATGATTCTGGGTTGAAATGTTGTTCTGCTTCTCTGCAGGATTCCCACTGTTTTATTAAATTCCCATCCAAATCAAATTGCCCTACAGATTTTCCAACAACTTCAACTGGGGGGATTTTATTTGAGTGTGAAGATTTCCATTGAAATCCATATGCTGTTTTGGCTTTTCCTATTATACAACTAGTTATATTATTAGACTTTTTTCCTGGGTTGTATGTTTGTTCTGCATCTTCTCTAAAATCCCATTTTTGAATAAAATTACCTTCAAGATCATATTGGTATGCTGGTTTGCAGTGTTTTCCTCTTTTCATCCCCATTATTCTTCTTTGTTTGGTTTTTTCATTTGGTATTTTTCCTTTATTTGCTTTACTTATTTTTTGTTTAGTTTCCTCAGATAATGGTCCTCCTCCATTGTCATATAAATTACAAAACATAACTTTTTTCCAATCTCCACCTACTTGATCAAGGTAGTATTGCTTCCAGTATACTTCTCTTTCATTTAATTGTTCTAAAGTACATTCTTCTATTTCATCAAATTTATGTTGTTCCCATCCATATTTTTGAATAGATGTAAATATTTTAGGTTGTTTTGAACTATGAGATAAACATCTATATTTACTTTTTCTAATTTCAATGTTAACAGATTGTCCTATATAAATTCTTCCTTTTGGGTTTGTAATTTTGTATATCCCTACCATAATGTATTTTATTATACATATTATAGAACCCCATCAAAGTCATCACTTCTTCCAGAAAAGATTACTCCTCTTGGTTAAAGGCGTATTGTACTCCGTCTTTGTAAATGGAAAAGTATACTTTAAAATCTTTATCGCAATCACGATTCTTATCGAAGTGAATGGTTCGTTCCAATCCATCTTTACTGCGCTCTACATGGCAAAACGCATCGACCATATGCTTTAACCTATTGCTCCCGCTGAAATCCCCTGATTTTGTAACTTGATTTATGTTGATAAACGAAGTATAGTATTGTTTTAGATTCTCTCCTTTTTTCATTTTATCTTGTAAATTCAACAACCAAAACTCAGCATTACTTTCTGTAGTTTTATAAGCATCTTTATACATTTCAATTACTTCAGCAATAGAATCAATAGCAATCACATCATATCCCAAATTAAATACATATTCAATTGTTTCTTTAACATTCTTTGAATAATCTTTCAAAAATAATGTTTGAATACAATTAAACTTAGGCATACGTTTACAATACTTGTAGTATCCTATTTGATCCATTTCCCCACTTATAAACAAACACTTCAAACCTTGTTGTGTAAATTGAGATAACATATCAAGAGCTAATGTGGTTTTACCTGAGCCAGGGCCTCCAGCTAACATTAAGTTAGTACCTGGCATTAACCCGCCATCAGTTGATAATATCAGATCAATTTCAGTACCTGTTTTCATCGGTTTGAATAGTGATTCGTTAAACGATAATTCACTACCTCTGAATAATTGTACACTAGCGGAATTGAATTCGCTCATAGATTCAACTTGTTTTTTCGGTCTACCACGACGCTCTACTTTAATACCTTTCATTTCTTTCATAACCTTATATTTATTTATTTATACTTGAATATACGAACTTTCTTTTAAATATGCTATTCCCTCGTTAATAAACTTTTCCATATTGTTCTTCCCATATCTCAGCTCCGGTACGATGATTATATGGAATTTCATTTGACTTACGATACATATAAATTCCTATAGCTAAAATAGTATTCAACCAAAATAATATAAAGTATTTGCCAAAATGGCCTTTAACATACCATTTTACAAACCAAATTGTCAATGCTATAACTATAAACGAACTAACTAGATTCCAAATTGCTTTCATATTTTCTTTATTTATACCTGAATATACGAAAGATATTTTGCTTATTCTATTCCTCCGATTTTAAATCTTTTACTACCAAAAGTATTTTCATAATATTCTACACCTGATAGACTTTCATCTCCACCACCCATAGTAGAATGCCAAGCATCAATAATCATTTGTTTTTCTTGTTTAAGGTATCGTTCTGTAATTAGAGTTTGGATGAATTCAAGTGTTTTCTTGATAGTTTCATCGCTATTTTCGTTTTTAGCTTTTTCTAAATCGCTATATAATGTTTGTAATGTTGTGTTCATATTTTTATTTTAAATTTAGTTATAGGTAGGAGGGCAGGTGCCCTCCTATTATCCCATGTTGTTTGCTTTTAAAGATCAATTAGCAAACTCAAGAGCCAATGCAAATAGTTCTTTATTAACTTTAATATCCTGTTGGAAATTTTTAATTTGTCTAGCTTTTCTTGATTTATTCCCCATATTGTAGTTAAAATCACCATCTATGATTTTTTCTTGTATTACATTAAATACTGACCATAGATCAGTTCCGTTGTCTTCTATTCTAGTAGGTTTTAACAGTTCCATAATATCAACTGTAATATATTGTAAATCACTTTCAGTGAATCTAGTGGATAGTGCTTTTGTTGCTAAATCAATTGATTGCTCTTCACTCAATTGAATTTGTTTCATTTTATTCATTGACTCTACTGTAAGAGGTAGTTGTTCTACTATACCATTAATTTTTTCTTGTAATGCTTCAAATGTATATCCCATATGGCGTATCTTAAGATTTGCAAATTCTTTTGTTGATATTACTAAACCATTCTCACACACCATTCTAAACAAAGCACACGTAAAAGTAAATGAGCTCTTACCGTCATGCGAATTTGTGGCAAGGATTTGGGGAAACACTGTATCACCGTCAGATCCGTTGATTACCACGTCAGCATTTCGGAATACAATCAAGTGTTTTTGGAATCCAATACCTTTTCTTGCTTTTACTTCTTTAACATCTACTACTTTCCATCCCAATTGAGCCATATCTTCCATAACTTGTGAAGTTGGAATGTGTGTGTAATGTGATGATACATTTCCAGCTGCTGTAGCTGTGAAAATACTTGGAGCAATTTTCTTTACTTGCTCATTACTTAAAAACTCTGTTGAATTAATGTCTAACATAACCTTTATTTTTTAATTTATATTTATTTTCCATATTTATACTTGAATATACGAAATTTATCCTCGGTAGCCAAATTTATTTTTCATTTTTTTTCTCAACCAAACCATACCATTCTCCACTACCATTCGGAGACATGCGAGGTTCACCTTCTGGGTATATTGTTCTAGCTATTTTGATTATAGGTTTTCTATATACAGGTTTTTTATACAACATTCCCACTTTTCTTAACCATAGGAATAGCTTAGTTTTTAACGTTCGTCTTCTTCTCATCCGTTCAATTGTTGTTTTTGATTTTTTATTGTTTTATCGACCATATCTATATCCTTATGGACATCTGTAAATCCTTTCTGTACTAGCTTTTTAAATATCTCATATTCATTTGAGAGTTTGTCTAGTTGTTTTTGGAGATATATAGTATAAAATACTACCATTGTTATCCCAAATAATACTGCTGCTAATATTAAGTTCATATCTTTGTTATATATAATTTATAATCTGAATTCTGTGTTTTAAATGTAATGCAACGGGAATTTCTCATTTCACCATCACTTTCAATTTCTTTAATTGGAGTTGTTAACCAAGTATATAAAGCATATTGTGGATCAAGTATAACACTATATCCTATTTGTGGTTCTTTATGTAATTGTTTTGCTCGACTACCTATTTCATCTCCTTCAAATTCAACAAATCTAACTTGTATTCCATGATGTATTTCTCCGTTATTCTTAACTAATGTAATGGGCATGTTAGTGCTATTACATATGTTACACACAAGCACGCGCTCACGTGCACCTTTTACTCTATGTTCAGTAATACTACCACAATCTCTACAATATATTTTTAAACTTTCTTCCATAATCTTAATATACGAAATTTATTTTGGGTTTCTAAATTAATTCCACCACTTATTTATATCTTTACCCATTATCTTGAATATCAACTCTTGACATTTGGCTTGTCGAAGACCACCCATTACCATTGCTACTAGCTTTTTATCGGTATGGTCATTTGTGAATGACTTTTGATGATCTTTGATATATTGAATTGCTCTTTTATGACATAGTGGATATTTTGCAAAATACTCGTTATATTTTTCCCATATATCAATTGAATTCCAAGTTGAATATCCAGGTTTATCCTCGCATGGTGTAAACCAATGTTTATCTTCAGCATAATCCATATATTCCATATTGTAGGATTCATCTTGTTGGAGTTTAATTAGTTTAACAACCAATCTCATACGCTCAGCATCTTGTTGTGCTGTTGTATGTCTGTTTTTTTCACTGATGTATTTGGCTTGGAATTCTAGTTTTTTGGCTAGTATTGTATAGATAAAGTCACCATCCCAATCTCTCTGTTTCCAAATAGTTGGAAACCATTTCCATAGGTTTTTCACCCCAACTGCAAAATCTCTAGGTGCATGTTTAGCTTCCCATCTCCACCATAATCTTACTTTATCGAACATCTCAATCTAATTTTAAATTATATTCATTTAATATCTCTCGTAATGATTCTCGTACTGCATCTGCAACTTCCATTTCTTGTGAGGTTGCTGGGTCTGTACTTGAGAGCATACTAACTCCATATTTGGTTGTTTTTCTTAGTCGTTGATCTAGTTCCCACATAGCATTTTTCCATTTGTAACCATCCAATGCTACTTGAAGATTGTCTCTTTCTTCGTCTCCATCAAATTCTAATGTTAATTTCATCTTATTTCTTTTTAAATTCTTCTAATGGAATTCCATTCATCTTGAAATTATTCTTTAGGAATAGCTTTCAAGTGTTCTAATACTGCTTTTAGTTCTTCTTTTGGAATGATTATTTTGTATCTTTCCTTACTACCAAATGCGATATTACCATTATCATCTAACCAGTCATTAACCTCAACTTCCTCACAACTTGGATTCTTAATAAACCATTCTAAAAACTCATCATCAATTTTTTGTACAAATTCTAATGATTGGTCTGTTGTTAAAATTACTTTATTCCAATTATCAGGTAACATTTCAGTTCCATTATGTTTAGATATGATTCCACTAGGACTACAATACCAATCTCCTTCTTTAATTTCTTCATCAGAAGTGATGTAGATGATTTGGTTTTCACTATCTAATATATTTGGCATTAATCTATCAAATAATCTTAAATCTTTAAAAACTTCTTTTCCTTTTTTAGTTAGATAACCTAACCTACTTGGTTTATCTGTTGGTAATATGTGTAAATTTTTCATAACTTTTTTATTTTTCATATATTTTACCCATTATCGCTACTATTACAATCCCCACAAATACTATTAAATATATAATATCTTCAATTCCTATTTTGGGCTCGCTTTCCATAACTTATTTCTTTATTTGACTGAATATACGAAATATTTTTCGTGTATCCAAATTATTTTTTAAAATTCCCCATAGTTTTCGTGAATAAAATATAAAACGTGTATATTTATAATAAACAACAATATTATGGCTTTTAAATTTTCAAACAAAGTAAACTCTGATTTGTTTACTAAAAACTTTACTCCTGAATCATCATATATTCTAGGTCTTCTTTGGGCTGATGGGTATGTTTCTAAAACTACTAATTCTATTAGTTTACAATGTTTACAAGATGATGTAGATTATTTTCTTCCAATTTTTCTAAAAACAGGGGAATTTAATACTTACACTAAAAAACAATCTTTAAATAATAAACTAAGCGGTACTATTAACTTTTCTTCAAAACCCATAGCAGACTTTCTTAAAGAGAATAACTATACAAGTAAATCCTCAGATTCTCCTTGTAAAATTCTATCACATATTCCAGATAACTTACATAAATATTTCTTCTTAGGATGGAATGATGGTGATGGATGTTTCTACCACAATTTTAATTCTAACGTAATACAATGTATTATTACGAGTTCTCATGAGCAAGATTGGAAAGCTTTAGAAAATCTATGTAATACTCTAGATATTCAATTTACAATACGTAAAACTGTTAGAACCTCCTCAAAATACTCTCAATTTCAAATAAACCAAAATGAAAGTATTATTATGTTTGGAGAATACCTTTATTCAGATCCCTCTATAGGTCTACCTAGAAAGAGAGAAAAGTATTTAGGTATTAAATCTTATGTAGATTCTAGATCTTCTCGTAGAATATTTTGCTACTCTAAAGATAATGCCCTAGTAAATACTTTTCTCACATTAATGGAAGCTTCTAATTGGATTGGAAAATCCCGTAACGTATCCTCGGATATTAATGACGTATGTGTTGGTAGACAGACTACCGCTTTTGGTTATAAATGGCAAAAGTCTACATTGATATAATTTCATATTCACCTGTTGTAAAATCAAAATCTATAGTTATAGGTTTTTGAGTATACTCATAACTCTCATTTAGGACTGAGGCGTTGATAAATAAAGTTCCATTTTTATATTCTATGCCTCTACCACTATGGATATGTCCGCAAATATGAATTTTTGGTTTAATTACCTCGTTTATATGTTTTGCTAGCAACTCGCATCCTAAATGCACACCTCGGTTACCTTCAACATCATCTAACGTTCCCCAAGCGGGTGAATGTGTAATTAAAATGTCTGTATCGTTTGGAATAGCATCCCATTTTGCTTTCATTTCCTCCCCATGACGAGGTAAATTAAATGCCCAATTGTAAAATTCAGGTTGCCAAGGTGAGCCATAAATAACTAATTGTTGATCTTCTTGATCCCAAAGATCAATTTTTTCGTCTTGTAGATACTCTATTGTTTTATATCCTGTTAGAATACCTTTAAATTCTTCAGGGTTATTTTCAGCCCATCGATCATGGTTTCCAGCAATGAATATTTTTGTATCGTAGTTTGGAATATTGTCAAACCAATCAAAGAATTCAATTGCTTCTGATTTACTATACCCACTATTCATAAAATCCCCAGCATGTATAAGTAAATCACCTTTTATTTTCTCTAATTCTGTGTCTAGTTGTTTATGTTTAGTGTGAGTATCACTAATAAGAGTTATAATCATTTGTTTTTTATATTTAATATATGAATTATTTTTTGGGAAGACAAAGAAACCCTAGCAGTTTCTGTTGATCAAACAGTCTTACTAGGGGTTGATATTGGTTATATGGTTGTTTATAGAGGCAACGCGTTTGCACCTATAAATCAATCCACTTTCCCGATATCGGAAAAGACCATCCAAGTGAGCAGATCTTACGGGATGCCCGATGGTTCTTGAGCCT
>Ga0316612_1000320_pt1 | contig 16041 bp, 25 predicted proteins | sample MIS2016226_MG_FD_207676 | JGI IMG/M metagenome (GOLD analysis project Ga0316612, IMG submission 207676) | Microbial mat bacterial communities from Middle Island sinkhole, Lake Huron, Michigan, United States - MIS.2016.226 | ecosystem: Environmental > Aquatic > Freshwater > Lake > Sediment... | reverse complement strand
GTAACATCGGTAGACAAATAGTTTTGTCTCCTGATGTCGTTCGGGCTTTGCGTTTTTCCATAGGACTTTTTCTCTCATTTCGTCCAATACTCCTATTTTATCAAACACAAACTAATTTAGAACCAGGGAGGATATATAGTTTCTTGACGGTAAAATCAAGGCGGCGTAGGAACGGATAGCTTATATAGCATTGCCAAATAATTCCTAAAAAGTAAAGATGATAATCGCCCATGCCTGTGGAAAGCGCTTGCCAAATTTGCTGAAAACGCTCTTGCCAATCTGCGGTGAGAAACTGCGATCGCCCAACTAGATTAAGTAAAGTGAATAGAATATAAGGCGGTACGATTCGCCCTAGACGGCGTTGGCAAAATGTTTTTGAATCAAAAGGTCGCTTTACTTCTGATTGAGAAAGCGCAAAGCCAGAGAGAATCACAAACATCGGTACGGTAAAGCGTCCGACTTGGTTAATGATTGTATCAATAAAGATTTCAGGATTGATGGTGACGGTATCTTTTACGCCAAACCACCAAGAATGAGATGCATGAATACTAATCACAATTGTGGTGGCGATCGCCCGTAATAGATTAGAGAGTTCCCAAGTCATGCGTAATACTGATGTTGTTAATAAACCAGAACCATGTTCGTCCGCGTAGCGGGCGAACATGGTTTAACTACTTAGTGATTTGATAAATTTGAGGGATTTTTAAATCCCCTCGCTCAAGTTGTTTTAAAATATCAATAATTCCTTCTTTGCCCCCTAGCTGCACGCTTTTCAAGATCTGCAAGCTGTCTTCTAGTAAAATCTCAACATCAATGGATTCATAATCAGGAAGATAGGCAGGTAAGCGACTTGTGCCTTCACCTAAAAGAATTGTGGCTCCATGCCAATTTTGATTACGGAGATGATATAGACCGACTGCTATTTGCAGGATTCCTTGATAAAAGGCGCGATCGCTTTGCCAAGCATCATTCCAAATCGCTTCTAAGGTATCGTGACAGGTGTAATAATCTCCATTATTAAATTGCGCGATCGCATCAGCAAATAATGGATTAGATATTGATGGATCAAATTGATCAAACATTAGTTACTCCCCCAGTGAATAATTAGCGATGCGCGACAAACCCATACATCTTTGTATATTGGCGATCGCATGGCAAAGCCCTGCGATCGCACTCTCGCGAATATTTATTTGATGTGATCTAAACAATGATTAGGTAAAAATGCTGTCCAGCCATTATCTAATTTGACACGACAGCTTACACTGATCACCTGCTCGACCACGCCCTTATGATTGGCATATTGCTGACGGTTAGCATTCACACAAACGCGATCGCCGACTTTAAAAGCTTTATTTTTGGTGGCCAGATCCTGTTTTTTCTCGGCAACATTGGGAATGGCAGCTTTTTTGAGGGTGGGAGCAGAATGAAAAGTCAGCGAGGCTGCTTGCTGCCCATTTACCTGATAGTTATAGCCTCGTCCTTGAATAAGTTGTAAACTGCCGATCTGGATATTGGCAAGATGTTGCACAAACAGATCAACCGATATTTCCATGGTTTCTGCCAAGTCCTCAAACATGACAGGATAACTCCAGTAATTTTCGCCAACTTGCAGATCTGCTAATTCCTTCCATGCATCAAATAGCTTCTGCCCAAATTGTGGTATTAGGTCACTAGGGCGATCGCGCTGGGAATTAGTATCGGAATTTGGGGATGCACTACTAGATATCAGGGTTTCTAATGTTTTAAGCAGTTTCTGAGCAACGCGATCGCTTGCTTCTGTCCTTGATCGGAGATATTCAAGAATCTGCTCAAACAAAGATTCACTAACATTGACAGACATATAACTACTCGCACTAATCTTCTCTAAGAACATCTAAAAAATGTTTGGTTTCACTCTGAGCAGATGAAGAATACAGTTTTTAGGCAACTCTTGAGTGTTTTGAATATTCTCTAAAGTAACATCAATAAGTTAACACCAATTTGTCATTGATCCTTATATTGCAATTTTTTTACATTTGATAAAGTCCAGATTGCCAATTTTGTGGCAAAGGTTCATGACAAAGCTGATGTATTTCGGCAATTCGCGCAAATAGCCAAGGATAGGTTTGCCGATAGGCGGGCATTAATCCCAATGGGGAAAGTAATGCGGCTGCCGTCAAATCTGCAACACTAAAGCGATCGCCGATTAAATAGCCATCTTGCCAAAATTCACTGAGCATCGCGATCGCATCGCCAATTTTTTTCTCTGCAATCTTTGCCGAATTGGCATTGATCCCATACTGCGATCGGACGATGGCAATTACGATCTGGCTCATCCATGAGGGATCGATCTGCTTACCTTCATTGGCGCGAAACTGATAATAAACAAACCTTGCCGCCGTACCAATTGATTCATCAAAATAGTCTTCTAAGCGTAATGCTTCCTGTTGCTGTGCGTCATCCTCTAAATAAAGTGGTGGTTCAGGTTTATAGGCTTCCAAAAAACGAATGATTTCGGTAGAGTCCGCGACGACGGCGGGACAATTTTTTTGTTGAGGCAATAGTACAGGCACTGTCTTTGAGCCTGAAAGAGGTTTGACCCTTAAAATATGTAGTCCGGGGGTCAGATTTTCGACCTGAAAAGGGATTTGTTTGTAACCAAGAGCTAGTCTTGCTTTGCGGCAATAGTGAGAAGTACTGAACTGTAATAGAAGCATAGCTCTAAGGTGAATTTCCGACTTTATGTAATCAAATCAGTAAATCATATGTTATAGTCTCGACTAAATTTTTACAGTCCTAAGGTGCTGTCGCCTATGCAAGCCAATCCAGTTTCTAGACCTACAAATTCTCAATCTGGTTATCAGAATGCCCCATCTGGTTATCAGGCTTCAGTACCTGTGACTGTGTATCGAGAACTGGCTGCGGAGTTGCAATCTACTCAAGCAAAGTTATCTTTTTTTCAGTTGCAAAATGATCAGCTAACTAAGCAAAATCAGATGTTGCTGCAAGAATTTGAGGCGATCGCCCAAGCAACGGATCGCGTACAGGCGATTCTTACCCAATCGAATTTGCCAGACTCAAAGCTATCGGAGGTACTGGCAGGGATTCGCGCATCTTCTCAGATTAATCCTGCCCCATCTCGAAGCAATCCCCAGCCTCAAGGTCGCCCTCCTGCGGCAAAGCCCCTTGCCGATAAACCAGCTACACAGGCTAGTCCTCGCAAAGCATCGGTACAGCAAACAACTAATGCCATCCAAGAAGCGATTTCGAGAGCCAGACAACTGGCTAATGAGTCAGCACCTCAAACCGCTAATGAGCCAATGGTGGGTGAAGCTCTCTATTACGATAGTTCCTTTGCTGCGTTTGATGCTCCTGTTGCGGAGCCTGTAAGAACGCCTAAAAAGGTGTTAACTAAGCTGGAAATTCGTGAAGAGGTTTCTTCACGCCCCCTGCGTAATGAAGCGATGGAAGAGGCAAATGAATCAACGGGCTTAAGTGGTTGGTTATTAACCTTAACAATTGTGGCGATCGTGTTAACTTCCTTTGGGGCTGGTTATCTCTTAATGCGTCCATTCGTAAAATAAAATAGAGGGGTGCTTTGCACCCCTCTATTTTATTCTTCTATCGGAGCAATATAAAAACTGCTAATAATGGCGATCGCTAACCACCAGAGTAATTGAACCTGTGGGCGATACCAGACTGTATCGACTAACCCATGAATAAGCATTCCCGCTAAAGTGGCGATCGCCGCAATAATCCATAATCCATTAGAATCGCGATCGCTTCTCAATCGATTTAGTCCAAGCAAGCCTTGACGGAAGACTGTAAAAACTAGCCAGCTATAGCAAATAATACCGACTATTCCTGTTTCTACGGTGATTTCCAATGGCACAGAATAAGTACCCAAGGCACTATAGCCCGATCGCTGATAGAGAGGATAGATGAGGTTAAAAGCCTTATTGCCAGGACCAATTCCTAAAATCGGCTTAGCTTTAATCATGTTCAATACCGATTGCCAAACATTCACGCGAAAAGCGTTGCTGCTATCTTCAGTTCCAAAAATACTACCAACCCGCTTGCGAAGGGTGGGAATGAGAACAGTGCCTAAGGCGATCGCGCCAGCCATGCCCCCGAAAACCGTAGGAAAAGTCCACTTCGGTAAACGCTTGCCCCACCAGTACACTAATAATAAAACTAGCGTAAAGCTTTCCGCCGCGATCCCCATGAGTCCGCCGCGACTTTGGCTTTGCGTAATACAAAATGCGCCCAAAATTGCCGTAATAATTCCTAGAGCCTTCAAGCCCCAACTACGCCAATGAATGGCAGCGATCGCCCCTAAGGGTAACGCTGGCATGAGATAACCTGCAAACAGGTTAGGATTGCCTAAAAAACTATAAACACGGGTAACACCTGCGGTCTCTGAAGTGGGATCTGTCCATGTGGCGAGTTCGGGTGCGCCCAGATACCATTGCTGCACACCATAGGCACTGGCGACTAGTGCTGATCCTAAATATGCTGCAATAAAAATAGATCGCCATCCCAAGCGCATCAAGCGGCTCATCGACACAAAGGCAAGCATATACAGTGTGAGTTTGACCATGCCATCGGCGGCGGCAACCCGCACGGGGGAGACTAAAGTGGCAACTAAAGCGATCGCCCAATAGCTAATTAAGGGCGTATGAATGGCCGTCCAAATTGGTACGGCTTGATCTTGCGCGTCACGGCGATCGCTCAGCCATAACATCAGCCATGCGATCGCTACGGCTGCACCGATTATCCCCGTCTGAGCATTTTCTAAAAAGGGCAAAGTCGCCAGCATCACCACTAACAATCCGCCCAAAAATTTAGCACTCAACAAGCGACTGCCTTCGCGCCATGCTTGCAAGGGGCTAATTATCCGAAAAAATCCAGCCTGAAAATCATGCCACCATGATTGCAAAAATTGGGGAATCGGTAGTTTTAGCTTGAAATTCATAGAGAGATCAGGAATAATCAGTATTGTTGGTGAGTTTTGGTATGTTAGTGATTCAACCAAATGCCAACTCAAGTTGGTACTAAGCAAGTCTACAACTGAATGAATGATGGAAAAACTAAATTCTGCTGAAGCCTATAACGATCGCGGTCTGGAACGCGCTGAAAATGGTGATATTGCTGGGGCGATCGCGGACTATACCGCCGCGATCGCGATCGATCCTAACTATGCTGAAGCCTATTACAATCGCGCCTACGATCGCTCTGAGCTTAAAGACTATAAAGGCGCGATCGAGGACTATAGCAACGTAATCAAAATTGCTCCTGATGCGGCGGCAGCCTATTTTAATCGCGGACTAGCCAAAGCCAAACTTGGTGATACTGAGGGGGCAAATGCTGACTGTAAGCTACCCCCGTCACTTCAGTGCGGGGGGTAGCTTACGTTATGATCTGAATAACTTGCGTTTGCCACTTACCATGTTATTTCTATGGATTATTTTCCTGCTGAGCGATATTTTGCTTATCTGACATCTCCAGCGATCGCCGCCATGCCAGACAAAGAGAATGTGGTGATTATTCAGCCAATGGGAGCGATCGAGCAACATGGCGCACATTTGCCATTAATTGTCGATGCAGAAATTAGTATGGGGGTTTTGGCAAGGGCTTTAGAAAAACTAGATGACGCGATTCCTGCCTACGCTTTGCCGCCTTTGTACTATGGCAAATCGAATGAGCATAGTACTTTTGCAGGCACGATTACGATGAGTACCCAGACAATGCTGGCGGTATTGTCAGATATTGCTGAAAGTATTTATCGGGCAGGGTTTCGTAAGTTAGCCTTCATGAATTCTCACGGAGGACAGCCGCAAATATTGGAAATCGTGGCGCGGGATTTGCACGAAAAGCATCCTGATTTTATGATTTTTCCTCTCTTTACTTGGCACGTTCCTAATGTGGCGCAGGAATTACTAACTAAAAAAGAATTGGAGTTGGGAATTCATGGTGGTGACGCAGAGACTAGTCTGATGTTGGCGCTGTTGCCTGAACAGGTAGATATGGCAAAGGCGCTGACAGAATATCCCTATGGGTTGCCTGAAAATAGTATGCTAAGTATGGAAGGGGCAAATCCCTTTGCTTGGGTAACGCGAGATTTGACTCGAAGCGGAGTTTTGGGTGATGCCAAAGCTGCAACTAAGGAAAAAGGCGAACAGATTTTGGCTTCTTTGGTTGATGGCTGGACAGAATTGATCGCAGATATCTATAAATTTGAGCAACCTAAGGCGTATGGCAATCATCTCCTCTAAACCGAGTCAAAATCCAATTCCTGAAGGCGATCGCTCTAGTAATCAGGCGACTAATCAGGTTAATGATCAAACTGCTCAAAATTCTGAGAAAGCACCTAATAAAAAATCAACGCGCCGCAATCCCAAAAAAGATTTACCATCGCCAGAGATGCAACAGGCGCTAGATCTATTGCAAGCGGAAGCAACTCCAGAGGAGAAATTAGAGGATCAATTAGCAAAAGATAATTCTGCTAACACTAATCAAGTTAGTGTAGATATTAATATCCGTCCTAAAAATCTTGCAGATTATATAGGACAGAAAGATTTAAAGGAACTGCTGCATATTGCGATCGCGGCGGCAAAGTCCCGTTCATCGGCGCTCGATCATTTACTGCTCTACGGTCCCCCTGGATTAGGCAAAACTTCCCTCGCTTTGATCATTGCTCAGGAAATGGGCGTGCAGTGCAAAATCACTTCGGCTCCTGCCCTTGAGCGTCCTCGCGATGTTGCAGGTTTATTAGTTTCCTTACAACAGGGAGATATTCTCTTTATTGATGAAATCCATCGTTTACCCAGTGTAACGGAAGAGATTCTCTATCCAGCAATGGAAGATTATCGCCTTGATATTACGATTGGGAAGGGACAGGGGGCAAGGATTCGCAGTGTGCAGCTCAATAAATTTACGCTGATCGGTGCAACTACGCGCATCGGAGCCTTATCTTCGCCACTGCGCGATCGCTTTGGCTTTGTGCAACACTTCCGCTTTTATGAGCATGACGAGTTAACACAAATTGTCTCGCGCAGTGCCAAGATTTTGGATACACCAATCCATGATGATGGCGCGATCGCGATCGCGGCAAGATCTCGCGGTACGCCTCGGATTGCCAACCGTTTGCTAAAACGGGTGCGTGACTATGCCGAGGTCAAGGCAAAGGGTGAGCAAATTACAGGGGCGATCGCGGAATCTGCTCTAGAATTATTTAACGTCGATCCTAAGGGTTTAGATTGGATTGATCGCAAATTGCTAACGGTGCTAATTGAGAACTTTAATGGCGGTCCCGCAGGTTTAGATACTTTAGCGGCGGCGACAGGAGAGGACGCTCACACCATTGAAGAAGTCTATGAGCCATATTTATTGCAGATTGGCTATATCAATCGCACGCCACGCGGTCGGGTCGCCACTGCCGCCGCATGGAAGCATTTAGGCTATTCGGTGCAAACAACACTGCTCTAAAAAAGGGAGTCGCTTTGTGACTCCCTTTTTTGTGATTTAAGCAACTTCTACAGCTTCTCTTGTTTCCACAGAAAGACCACCGATGCGAATTCCTTCCATTTCTTCTAACACTTGCAAATACTTACCTGTGATAATTCTCGCGCCGCGACGATGGGTGAAATAGTTCCATCCCCATTGGATCATCACAATCAGTTTATTATCAAATTCAATCAGATAGTAAATATGCACAAATGTCCAGATAAACCATGCCAGCCAGCCCTTCAGTCGTAGAAACTTAAAGTCAGCGACCGCTTCATGACGACCGATCACGGCGAGGCTGCCAAAATCTTGATATTTGAATTTGGCTGGTTCTGTTTGCTTAACCTTAGCTTCGATGTGATGGGCAATATATTCGCCCTGTTGCATCGCAACTGCGGCATTACCTGGTAAGGGGCGATCGCCTTGGTGGGCATAGTTCGCCAAGTCACCAATGACATAGATATTAGGATGAGTTGCGATCGACATATCGGGCTGTACAACCACACGACCCACGCGATCTAATTCGGCTCCAATGCGATCGCCTAGAACTTTACCCATTGCTGAAGCCTTAACACCTGCTGCCCAAAGAATAGTTTGAGCCTGAATCTGTTCAACTTGATCGCCACATTTGAAGGTCACGACATGATCTTCAATGTTTGTCACCATCGCGCTAGTTCTTACTTCTACGCCCAACTTAATCAAGGATTGTTTCGCCGCCTCGGAAAGATCGGCATGGTAGGGAGGCAATACGCGATCGGTTCCTTCAATGAGAATGATGCGGGCTTTCTTGGTGTCAATGTTGGTAAATTCACCACTGAGGGTACGATGGGCAAGCTCAGCTAATGTTCCTGCAAGCTCTACTCCCGTTGGTCCTCCACCAATGACCACGAAGCTCATCAATGCTTCTTTAAATTGGCGATCGTGGGTTTTTTCGGCTGCCTCAAAAGCACTTAAAATGCGCCTCCGCATATTGATGGCATCCTCAATGGTTTTTAATCCAGGGGCTTGCTCTGACCACTGATCATTGCCAAAGTAATGGTGACTGACTCCCGTTGCCACGATCAGCGAGTCATACTTTATCTCTAAGTTATTTTTTAGTTTAACCGCTTGCGCCTGAGCGTCAATATCGATAACTTCGCCCATGACGACGCTAGTATTTTGGTTTTCGGCGAGGACAGCCCGCAATGGTGAAGCGATATCTGAGGGAGACAGGCTGCCTGTGGCGACTTGGTAAAGTAGGGGCTGGAATAGGTGAAAATTGCGTTTATCGATCAAGGTAACTTTGACTGGCGATTTACCTAGCTTTTGGGCTGCATATAGTCCCCCAAAGCCGCCGCCAATAATAACAACATGATGGGGGGTGCTTTCATTGTGAGTACTTGTAGACATGGTAATTTTTTAATTAGGTGTGCTTATTTGGCTGGTGGCATCTTTAAAAAATTATTATATCTGTAAATAAAAATATCTTTTTGTATCTTTTTGTTCTGAATAGCAGCAACAAATTTATGCAAATAACCTAAAAGCTCATAATCTCTAAGGTGACTTCTAAATTTCAAACAACTATTCCTCAAACTATCCATGATGCAATGGGTATATCTAAGGGCGATGCAGTTGTCGTTGAAATAGAAGATAGGCGAGTCTTTATCAAAAGACTCCAGCCATTGGATCTTGATTATCTTAGCTGCTTATCGGAAACATTCAGCGAATGGGCTTCTCTAGAAGATTAGAAAGCTTATCGCAACCTTTAATCAATAGGTAGCTAGGCATAAGTAAACTAAAAATCGAGAAAGCTGTCCCGCCCGCTATGCGGGCGGGACAGCTTCTGGTTTTAGGTTTTAATTACGATGAGCTACTTAGAAAAGGCGATCGTCCAACTTTTCAAGCTTAATCTTGAATTATCTTTCGATCTCTGAACAGCCAATAAATATCTCTTGGGTTTTAGGATAGATACTTAAGAATCTGCGAAATATAAAAGAGTTAAAACTGCGAGGGTCAATGCGGGAACGTGAGCGAGCCACTGTACCATTGGTAGTAATACGTTCTAACGGTACATTCGTCTTGGCAACTATCCATGCTAAAGACTGATATTGTGCTTCTGTATAGCCACTGTGAAAATAAACATTAGGAGGAACATTCGCAGGAGTTTCTAGAGCTAGGTGATAGGCGAAGTTGTTAACAGAACCGGCATACTTGGGATTTGTCTGCACCGCTTCCTGTGAGGACGAACTAATGAAAACAGAATTTCCCGAGCCAAAGGCGCGTTTGTCGGGTGGCACAATATAGACAACTGTGCCATCAATCTTAATCAAGGTGTGATAGCTGGCTTGGTCGCTTTCGTTAGGATGAAATTCTTGGAAATAGCTAATTATGCTATCCGCCAATTCTCTAGTTTCATGGACAACAATAATTGGAGGCAAATTGGCAGAATTACCAGTCAGATCTTTGAGATAGCGATCGCCATAATTAGAAGCATCAGCCAAGGCAATTACTTCTTTAGGCTGATAGTTGCTCAATTTTGGAACAGTGCCACTATTGGTGGATTGGTGGTAGTTTGTAAAATTTGGCGAAATCTTTCTAAGCTAATAGGAATGGAAGTAAGCTTCGCAAGTGGAGATGGATTAGGCGGATTCGCTGATGGTTGCAGTTGACAGCCGAATACTGGAGCTAATTGTAGATTAGGTCTTGGGATTTCAGCGATCGCTTGGTGATTATCTAGCTCAACGCCAAGCATTAAGAGCGCTAAGGTCAAAGAAACAATGGGAAATGTGGTTGATTTTGAAGGTGGCATAGAGTTTGAATGATTTTTTGGCTAGGGTTAATGCTTAACGAAAGAGTCGTTTATAGTGAGAACTATATAACTGTGATCGCTCTTGATTAACTTGATTACTTTTCTGATTATGATTTAACGCAGGACTAATTACAAATAAAGTCGTTCTTGTTAAATTCTCTTCGATTGTCGTAGATGCCATATTTGCCAGAGGAACAGCGCGATCGCCGATCGCGTAGGGTGCGTTCATGAAATGAAACGCACCTTTTTAATGACAAATGTTTGTGCGTTACGCTCCGCTAACACACGCTACGAGGTTGGTTATTTATTTCAAATTTTTTGAGGGCGATCGCCAATTTTGTAATGCGATCGCTGATTGTTTAATAGGCTGAATCATGATCGGAATGCAAGGATAAAAATCTTAGATAATCACCTTCCCGCACTTTCTAGTAGTTCAGGGATGCTAGTACCACTGGCGAGAAAGTCGAGAATTAGGGATACCCAAATGCGATGTCCACGAATACAGGGTTTTCCAAAACAGATGTTAGGGTTAATCGAGATTCGGGTTAGAAGTTCGTTTTGTTTCATAACTTTATTTTTTGGTTGTTTATAAGTTGTATTCATTTTGGATCAAATAGTTAGTTGGATTTGCGATAAGGCGTTGATACCTCTCTATCGAAATATTGCCGATCGCTCCAATTACGTTTTTATTAGGGATGACGGTTAGAAAGCTTAGTCGGATAATGGAAGGACTAGTTAATCCACTTGATTTAAAGTCAACATCATTGGGAGAAGTAATTTCGTCAAAATTAGGAATATATTGCTTTATTTGGGTACTTATTCCACAAACTAAAAGGTCTTAATATTTTGGCATTTTCCTGAGAATTAATGCAGGACGATTTTTAATGGCTCCATTGGATTGTGGAATAGGGGTGAGAATAATTCTACTTTCTTGCATAATTGCTGTTGTGTTCTTTGATTAAATTCAATGAGTACTCAGGTTCATCTTCTCCATAGCATTGTTCTAAGTTTTGCAAAGCGAAAGATTCTAAATTATCTTCCCCCAATAATCGCGTTGGGACTAAACAATCGGCGATCGCGTCTTGAGACGAGTTTGGTGTGGTTGCTGTTTTAGTTTTCAGGAATTGAGGGCGATCGCTTGTCAAAATTTTAAAACTTTAGGCTATACTTAGGCTATACATATTTTGCGAAAATTATCGTCAAAAGTTATGCTGGTCAAAGTCCAGAAATGGGGTAATAGTCAGGGAATTAGACTCAGTAAAGAGGTTTTAGCTGAGGCTAATATTCTGGTTGGTGATGCACTAGAGATTATCACCACTAAGGAGCAGATTGTGATCAAACCTGTTCGTAAAATTCGATGTAAGTATAATCTTAAAGATCTAGTTTCCCAAATTCCTTCTAACTATAAGGTTCAAGAAGACAATTGGGGAGCGCCTGTAGGTTTGGAAGTTTGGTAAATGGCTGGTTACATTCCCAAAAAGGGCGATTTAATTATCCTCACTTTCGATCCGCAGTCTGGACATGAGCAGAAAGGGCGGCGACCTGCTTTAGTGGTGAGTAATACGCTGTTCAATCAGCATACGGGTTTGGCGATTGTCTGTCCGATTACAAATACTAAGCGTGATTTTCCGTTTCATGTGGCGATCGCTAGTAGTAAAACTCTAACTGGCTATGTGATGGTGGAGCAAGTGAAATCTATCGATTACAAGTCAAGAAAGGTGAAGTTGATAGAGGTTGCTGCGGATGAGCTTTTGGCTGAAGTTTTGAGCATTTTAGATGCTTGTATTTACTGAATGTCGCCTCTTATCAAACCCAAACAAAACCCAATAATCGCGTTGGGACTAAACAATCGGCGATCGCGAATTGCTTGAGGATGCTGATTATGATGGGCATTCGCTGTCAATGTTACAGAAAATTGCGGTTGCTCTCAATCAGAAGGTTGAGATTAAGTTTAGCGCGATCGCTGTTTTACAATGTGATTCATCTCAGAGCTTATGCCAAAGCGTATCCAGTATGCTCTCTTACTTGAGGCGGATGGAAAGCTAAAACAATATGATCTTTGGGAACTCCTGCGGCAACCAGTTCATCCGTAATGCCATCTTCGATCCCATCATAGTGAATCCAGATTTTGTCGTTACGAATTTCGGCATGAACAACACATCCATGTACTCTCCGACTATTTTCCCATCCTTCGCGCATCAGCATGAAGTGGTTGCGATCGCGGCTAACGACAACGTAAGCACTCACATCTCCATAGCGATAGGGAAGATCGGCATAATATTGGAGCAAAGTTTCTAGGGTTTTGCGCCATGAGTCTAGGGTGTTATCTGTGGTTGCCATTGAATTATGTCCTCATGATCTGGGTCAAAAACAATAAGACGAAAATCTGGTTCTTCAATTATAAGCTGTCCAACTTCTTCTTGAAATATTGTCTCAAATGTACTGAGGCTAATCGCTAAATACAAACAACGATCTGGCTCTTTTTTTTTGAGCGCTCTGGCATATAAAAAGAATTGTCCCCAAGCATTTTCCAAATCGCGGATGGGAGAAGAACTCAGAAAACTTTTGATTTCAACGGCAATTTTTTGATTGTCTCGTTCGGCGGCGATTAGTTTTTCCGCACCTAAGTCAATATAGACAGAACGTGTTCCTATACTGAGAACAAGGGGATCGTCTGTGATCGTCCATCCGTCTTTGATGAGTGCGTTACAAACGTTATCGTGATAGAGGTCTTTAGCGGGCATAAAGATTGCGCTTAGATTGCGTTGATGTCATTGTATCGCTTTGACATTCTCATTGATCGCTCTTGCTTGAAAGTGCTGATTATGATGGCTATTCGGGGGCTTTATGACGACCTAGGTAAAAAACTGCCTCATAATTGCTATTTGCCGATTGCTATAGCAGAATAATTTGTTAATATTTATCTAGACTGGTAAGGTATTTGGCTATTAATAAATAAACTTCAAAATATTGAGTGAATAAATAGAATGCCGACTGATAGCCAATTAAGTAGCTTGTATCGTATCTGCTATCAGCTAACTTATACAATGCTCCAACCAATACACCTTATTTGTATTGATGAGAGAACCAAAAACATATATATCTTGGCTGGATATGAAGAAGAGCTAGAGTTTCAAGTTTTACCTAGTGGAGAGTTTGCAGATGAAAGTTGATTATGATTCTATGTCTAAGGCTGAACTGAAGCAATATTTTCTTAAACATCGCGGTGATCGCGCTGCTTTGCAGGCTTATTTAGATCGTCTCAATCAGCGTTCTCTCAGGGTTATTGCTAGTCCTAGCGATCTTAATTTCGATCAAAAAGTACAGGCTGCTATTCGAGAAAAATTGGAATCACGAACTAAAGCTTCTTTGGAATTGAAGGATAAGGCTTAGTTGATTTGTTACTGGTACTGATAGCTAGCGATCGCCTAAATCTTCAGTATCTAACCGCGATCGCCTCTCATCAAACCTAAATAAACCCCGATGATCGCGTTGGTACTAAACAATCGGCGATCGCGCATTGCTTGAGGATGCTGATTATGATGGGCGATCACTCTTCATGTTACAGAAAATTGCTGGCATTCTCAATCAGAAGGTTGAGATTAAGTTTTCAGCGATCACGTCTTGAGACGAGTTTGGTGTAGTCGCTATTTTTTCAATAAATTTTTTTTCAATAAATTAAGGGCGATCACTTATTCTCTTGTGCATATCCAACAGAAAAAGCAAGAAAATATGTCAAAATAGTAGCAAGTAAAGGAGTCAAGCTATGATGACCACCAAAGAAAAGCTAATCCAAGAAATAGAGCGATCGCCAGACCTCGTTGTGGAGGAACTTTTTGATTTTTTGTTACTAACTAGAATTAAGCATCATCGCCAACAAGAAACCCGTAAGCCATTTTGGATGTTTATTGAGGAGCTAATTTCGGACATCCCTCAAGAGGTGTTAAATACTATGCCTACGGATGGAGCAGAACAGCACGATCATTATCTTTATGGTTCTCCTAAGCGTTCTTAGGAATCATAAACACAAATCATGAAAATAATCTTTGGTGATACCTGCTATTGGATAGCTTTGCTTTTCCCAAAAGACCAATGGCATAAGAACGCGATGATATGTTCGCAAATATACGCGGATGACAAAATCGTAACAACGGATGGCGTAATTGATGAAGTTCTAAACTATGCTTCTATTCGGGGTAGTTTGATGAGACAGAAATCTCTGGCGATGTGTACGCAAATGCTGCGAGAGCCAAGTATCCAAGTTGTTAGTTATACTCCCGAATTACGAAAGTTAGGATTTGCACTCTACGAAAACCGACCAGATAAGGGTTATAGTTTAACTGATTGTATCTCAATGGCTGTCATGCGGGAAAATAATATTCTTGAAGTCCTGACTGCCGATCGTCACTTTCAGCAAGAAGGATTTGCAATTCTTTTTTAGCGATCGCCTAAATCATCAGTATCTAACCGCGATCGCCTCTCATCAAATCCAAAAATCGCGTTGGTACTAAACAATCGGCGATCGCTCTTGCTTGAGGATGCTGATTATGATGTGCGATCGCTCTTCATGTTACAGAAAATTGCTGGCATTCTCAATCAGAAGGTTGAGATTAAGTTTTCAGCGATCGCTCCTTGAGACGAGTTTGGTGTAGTCACTGTTTTTTCAGCAAATTAAACAGAAGTTAGGAATCAGTCGAGATAGAGTCATCTTCGGTAAACTGCTCGATCGCTTCTAGCATTCCCTCTGAGTATGGCTCTAAGATGGTGGTGCAAACGTGAAGTTCAGCTAGGGCATTACAGAACTCATCGGAATCTGGACTAGCTGTCTCGAGAATATTAATAGCTGCAATCGCGCGTTTTAGTTGGGGTTGGTATTCTGCCATGTGACGCTTGAGGCGATCAATTGGTTGTTTATAGGCTGTATTCATTTTGGGTCAAATAGTGGGCTAGGTTGGCGATAAGGCGTTGATACCTCTCTATGGAAATGTTGCCGATCGCTCCAATTACGTTTTTATTAGGGATGACGGTTAGAAAGCTTAATCGGATGACAGAAGGACTAGTTAAGCCACTTAATTCAAAGTCAGTATCATTAGGAGAAATTATTTCGTCAAAATTGGGAATATATTGCTTTAGTTGGGTACTTATTCCACAAACTAAAAGGTCTTGATATTTTGGCATTTTCCTGAGAATTAATGCAGGACGATTTTTGATGGCTCCATTGGATTGTGGAATAGGGGTAAGAATAATTTTACTTTCTTGCATAATTGCTGTTGTGTTCCTTGATTAGCTCTAATGGGTATTCAGGTTCATCTTCTCCATAGCATTGTTCTAAATTCTGTAAAGAGAAGGATTCCAGATTATCTTCTTGTTGAGATAGGTTGCTATCAATGTTGATGGAATTAATGATTTGTTGCCAAAGTTCAACGGGGACAATTACATCGATTGTTTTGCCTTCGATGTTGGTGACGTAGCGGATACGGTTATCTGTTAGTGCGTTTGGTGTTGCGATCGCCATGATGATCATCCTCTTATCATAGTTATATTTTATACCGCCGATCACTAAATCTACAATGCGATCGCCTCTCATCAAACCTAGACAAAACCCGCGATCGCTCTTGCTTGAGGATGCTGATTATGATTTGCGATCGCTGTCAATGTTACAGAAAAATGCGGTTGCTCTCAATCAGAAGGTTGAGATTAAGTTTTCAGCGATCGCGTCTTGAGACGAGTTTGGTGTAGTTGCTGTTTTAAGCTTTATTCATAGTTAG